>LKMJ01000018.1_pt1 | contig 89345 bp, 73 predicted proteins | sample 643391 | NCBI WGS metagenome assembly LKMJ01 (sample SAMN04112250, study PRJNA286221) | soda lake metagenome | biome: soda lake; feature: Kulunda Steppe; material: water; isolation source: sample PL-Br10 brine of Picturesque Lake | place: Russia: Kulunda steppe | collected 2010-07 | reverse complement strand
TTTTGAAAAGATCTAGCGTTTCTTTATCCAAAACCATATCACTCACACCCACACTGAATCCATTATAAACCAGCCAACTGCAAATGAGTTTCTGTGTATTGTCGAATAAATCGCGTGTCTCTTCTGGGCCGTACTCATTGAACACTTGATGAACGATGCCCCGACTTCTTTGTTGATAAACATTTTTGTCAAATGCTCCCGAAAGACATTTACCATTCTCAACATGAATGAGAGCGTTTTTGTTTTCTTCAACCGGTCTATTATTATTATAACGTTCGTCATCCTTGTATTTCATATTCACCTTTTCCGGAATAATTGTAGAAAGAATTTGATGACCGTTCCATTTTTTAACTTTTCCAGAAGAATCTTTTTGAGAAGGAAGAGGTAAAGGAACACCTACTTTAGGGTTCAAACTTAAAAGATTAAACAATTGTTTCTCGGTAATTATAGCGTCACCTTTAGTAATACGATACAATCCCGTACAAATATCTTGTACCACCGAAATAATGGGCTTGCCATTGCTTGGGCTGATAACTTGTGTCGACACAGCAGATAATTGAATTAATTCCTCTTGTGTTTGAAGAGATTGCGGGATATGGGCATTCATTTCATCGCCATCAAAATCGGCGTTGTAGCACGGCGTTACAGTGACATTCAGCCGAAACGTGTTAAAAGGCATGACGCGAACCCGATGTCCCATCATACTCATTCTATGAAGAGAAGGTTGCCTATTAAACAGGACAACATCACCATCCTTAAGATGACGATCTACTACATCACCGATCTCCAGAGTCATTTTTTTACCAGAATTACTCTTCAGACGATAAGTCGCCCCATTTTTCCTCTTCACTAACTTTGCACCCGGATAAATATCTGGACCATTATTCACACGATCCTGCAATTCAGCTATGTTCAATGCATTGACGATTTCAGGAAATGTCAAATTCATGGCAATCTTAAAAGGAACACCTAGTTCATCCATACTTATGTTTGGATCTGGAGTAATAACACTACGCGCCGAAAAATCCACACGTTTTCCCATTAAATTACCTCTGATACGTCCTTCCTTACTTTTCAACCTTTCTGTCAAAGAACGCATAGAACGTCCTGTCCTTTGTTTGGAAGGAGGAAGGTTGGGTGTAGTATTATCGATGGCAGTTGATATGTCCCATTGCAAAATCATATGGTACATATCGATTGTAGAAGCTTTTTCTCCTTTTTCAATAGCTTTACCAAGTCTATCATTCGCCTTAACAATACTCGCCAATTTGTGTGTCAAATCATCTTCTTGACGTGTTCCTGTATCATGGCTTCTCACTGAAGGACGCACACTCGGAGGAGGTACTGGAAATACTGTACAAATCATCCATTCCGGACGATTGAACTTAGGACTAAACCCTAGAAGATCTGCATCGCGATCGGAAATGCGCCTAAATATGGCGAGAACATCCTTTGCATTGAGAATCTGTTTGTTGACAATGTTATTTGTTTTTGTCGATGCTTCATCTTTCCATTCTAGACCGATCTTCAACATAGTCTCGCGTGTGATTTTAGGGACTTTTGTTCCACAACCATATGTTGTATCTTGACCACACCTTTTTTTCCTCAGACATAGCTTATACATATGATCCCATCTTTTTTGTCTTGGATATTTCATTATGGCTTTCACTTCTTCACTATCTGGATTAACGAGCAACTGAGAACACCTTGTACATACACAACGTAACAGCCGTTTCACGGTATACCAAAATTGAATGTGGAAAACCGGTTCCGCAAGCTCAATATGTCCAAAATGTCCAGGACAAAACGTATTTTTTTGCAGACAAGTCTGACACACCATATTATGATCTATGACACCCATACGAGGATCATACAAACCATTGGGAACCGGTTGGTTACCACTTATGGCATCAGATTTGAAAATATGTGCAACAGACCTTTTGCGGATCTCATCTCCGCTCATAATACGAAATTGAAGCATATCAATAGAATCTATATCTTGATCTTGGGAAAGCTCTTGATAAAGTGACATTTTTCTTTGGGTCGATTAAAGGCTTCAAGTTGTTAAAAAGGAAGAATAACTTAATAACTGAATATATATTTTTAATGGATAAACGATTTCAATTTTTTTAAAAAAAAACAATTTGTCAATGTATCGATTTGTCAGGGATACTAAAACAATTGAAACCTTTACTTTTTATTTATGTCCTTTCTCTTTATATTCTTTTTTATTTTCTGTATCGTCGGCAAAAAGTATCAAATAAATTCTCGGTAAGATCCTTCATTTTTATTTCATCTATTTTACCCTCTAAACAAACATGACGAAGCACATGTTCATTCAATGTACGGAAAGCTTTCACAAAAGATCTCGTATCGTAAGATGAATGTATTTGTAACATCATTTTATGAATCAACATCACCTCGTTCTCCAAAACATTCCAATAATCATAACAGGTTATATCCAAATCTAACTCTTTTGTTAATTTCTCAAATAGTTTGTTTCTTCGCTCAGAAACGTCTTGGTACCTGGAAAATATATACATGCACCAAAGCTTCTTTAACTCTTCAGCGACATCAGATAGTTTAGAAAACAAATCAGATATATGATGTGAAGAAGGAGAATAAGTTATTCCAAGCTTATCTATAGTATAACTCAAAACAGAATCACTTCTTATAACATTTTGTGTGGCAAATCCCTCAATCCTTCCTTGGTTTATAATTCCTTCAATAGGATACTTTATACCACAAAAAGAATTATATAAATCTAAAATAAATCTTTCAATTTCCTCTGTATTCAATGAAAATTCAGGTGTACAAATTGTTTGATGTAAATGATAGAATATATCTTCAATTAAACTATGAAGACGACTCGTATCCTTATTGATAAATCGAGCAGACACGTCTTTCAAAATCTCTTTTTCAAAATTGTTAAGTCGCTCGCTCAACTCTAAACACTTTCCAATAGATTCGTTTGTCACAGATTCATAATTACCTAAATTGTTTTTTAAAGCTTTAAAGTTATCTAAAAAGTAAAACTTCACCAAAGAACATATATAATTCTTTAATTCATTAATCACATTTTGAGCCAACATCAAAATGCTCTCAATGTTTTGGTTAACCGGACGCTGAATAACGCCTAGAATACTTTGTTGATAATCAACATCACTAGAAAGGAATTCCCCTGACTGCCTTGGATAAGTATAAATGATATCAGTTGATGAAGGGGCATCCTTTTTAAAATTGTTATTTACAGGAACAAATTCCGCATCTATATTCTGTTTACTTGAGGTAGACTCTAGATTTATATTTTTAACATCAGATAAATTCATATCTAATGCATCCTCGAATTCTGGTCTACTTTGATTCAATTGATTTATCACACTTTCATGATTAATTTGTCTCGGTTGGTTTATTTCACTTGTAGCGTCTAAAACAAGACTTTGCTTTGTAGTTCTTTGAACATTTAAAATTAGTCCCACTAAACATAAAATGCATGCTATTATCAACATAACTGATCTCGTCCAATGCCAAAGATGGCCACACACATCACCCAAGTACGCAAATTTTAAACATAATATTTCCACGACAGAAATGAAACTTATGATCACTAAACTGATGTAAAAAAGAAGATGTTCTACCCGGAAATGGTTGAGGAGTAACACAAAATATATTATGTTTATCAAAAATATAAACAAATATATTGCATATTCAACCTTAGGTGGAATCTGGATATTTTGTTGTATCATTTATAATAAACAAAAGATTAAAAAATAAAGCTATCTATTTGGTGTAATCGACTTAGATTTACATTTTATTAATTTTGAGGTTGTTTTGATCCGGTCTTCAACATCTTAATCTCTTCATCATTCAAACAAACACACCCATTTGAGCAAGACAATGCGGTGGATTTTGAACAACATTCGGGTTTGCAATGATGATCTGAAAAATTAGGAATTCTCATGCTAAATATATCTTTGTAGGAATTTCTAATGTCTTTTTTTACTCGTTCGATAGCAAGTTCATTGGCCTGTTTAATTTTATCCACCGTCAACATCCGGTTCGTCAAAGGAAGACTTGTAAAATGTTCTTGAAAACTTTTAGTAATATGACCTATGATCACAATGACAATAAATGCTAGAAAAAAAATACTAAACGTGTACCATTCATCTTTTTCTAAACTCATTTCTTTGATTTCAAGATTCCTTTATCATAATTAGACATTTTTCTTACGTGAAATTTCTATAAACTCATTCGGAGACGAATCAAACTTATTAGTATTCGGAACCAAGCCTACCAATGTAAATATATCTTTGAGAAGATTAAACTTGACCTTCTTATCTCGTTCATCCTTGAAAGAGATATCTGGTCCTTTATTTATTTCTAAGATTTTAACATTGAGATTTTTGTCTGGAGCTATATCACATCCAAATAACGAAAACTTACACCCAGGAATATTTTTATTCAGGTTTCCTATAACTTTGGCATATTTATCATATACTTGTAATAATTGATTATAAATGCTTTTCATCAAAGAAGTGTATTTATCAGAACCCATATATAGTTGAAGTTCATCGAATGTCATAGGATTCTCATCATATATTTTTCTATCTATATATCCACTTGTAATGATATTCTCAAGTTTGTCATGTTTCTCAATATATTTTTGGGGCGTATAATAAATGAATCCATTTGTATACATATAAAACTTGACATTTGAATCACATTCCTTTTTAAACAAATGAGAGACATTAGTTCCGGATTCAACCTTTTTTAAGACTCTTGATATATCTATTAAAGGCAAATGTGTATTTGGTGATTTCAAGTCGTCTATAACGATCAAAAGATACACTCTCAAATTTATCTTATGATCGTTTATCTTATAAGGATCATTAAGGAATTTTTGACATATGACATAACTTTTATCTTGTTTTATTTTTTTCAGAATTTCATCTAGTTTACTCGAGATGAAAAAACCTTGTTGCCTTTGAATGTTCTTCTTTAAAATATACAAAGAATTAGGATCAAAATTATGAATAAGTTTTTGAAGTTCATTTTTTGAATGAACGACATATGAATCCGGTATACATTTATTGTTTTTTTGACTCGAATCAGATGTACAAATGGTGTCCCGCATAATATAAGCAAAATGACTTTTACTTACTATTAAATCAATGCCATATATTGAATTAATGAAATGGATATTCTTTGGCCATTTTCTTTTATTATGTAAATGCTTTAGATTCTCATCTGATCTATTTAGTGTTTGAAAAAATAAGATAGTTGCATCTGCATATGTTGACTTAGTAAACAAACCTTGGAATAATTTGATGACTTCATGTATGGTTTGGATTAAAGGTAATGAGTCTTGATTTGTTTTAAGACTGTCATTGATTCTATAATAATTTTTAGGTATATCTGAAGTGTTCATATACCTTTCATAAGCATGTTTTTCACTTATAGTACGCTTATTATAAAACAAAAAGTTTTCTTTACCTGTGCTTTTTTTATAAAAAAATGTCTTGTATCCATATCCAATAATTGTTATAAAAATTAAAGTGGATATGAATATTGTCAAAAAACGAATATTCATTTTGTAATCGTTCTTTATTAGTCACTATAAAAAATCATGAAAAGAAATGTACATTATTCAAAGAAGATCATGACTAAGAATGCAAATCTTTATCACATTACAAGTGAAAATAATAATTGAATATAATAAGAAATTGCATCTTCATATTGTCTAATTATCATAGAGCGGATCAAATGGATTTAATCCTTTTATTGTTTTTACAGGTAACTGAATAGTAGTACCCATATTCCATTGTACAGCTAGTTTATCACGAAGACAATAAATTTTAATTAAACCTTTTTCGGCCATGTCACTTAATTTCGCATCTATTTGTTGTTTAATCAACTCATTTTCTAAAAGATGAAGAATCTTTTTAGCAGATGATTTCTTGATGAGGTAGCCATGCATAAGAAAGTATCTATTAACATCATAGTATGTTACAAATTTTCCACAAACAAAGCATACGCAACCTAATAATAATATATCCCAATCTGACGGGATAGATGACAAAACATTGTTTATCTCATGTAATAAATTCGGTTTAATGATTTTAACATCATCTTCGAAAATCATAGCAAACTCCTCATCTTGCTCCGCCACATTTCTATATATTTTCAAATGAGAAAGATAACATCCTACTGCTCCGCGAGTCAATTCATAATGATACAGACGGTATCCTTTTTTTTCAGCTTTAAGAATTTTAAAATAACTTTTTTCATCGACAAAATTTCGTATGTTTATTTTTTTACCATTGATTCCTTCTATTCTTTCAAGATAGGAATCCTTTAAATCGGATTTGTTGAAAGCATTCAGGAACCGATAAAGTCGATCCATATTTTGCTTCATGTTTAATAAATAAATTTTTAGATTATCGAGTTTAATGTGTAAACTTTTGGGTTTTGAGTGATTGATCAACTTATAAAGATTATTTTGCGTGTCAGACGGTACACCTTCTGGGACAGAAATAAATCCTTCTATTCTGTTTTGATTGTTTGATTCATTTAACTCTAAATAACCCTTTTGATTCATGTTCATATTTGAATATAAAGGTGATGGATTGGTAGAAATATAGGATTCGTTCTCATCTACTTTTACTTCGTTCTCTTCATTTTCTTGAATTTCTTTATCTTCATTATATTCATTATCTTCATAAATTTGTTTTGGGTTTAAATTACTCATTTTTGCGAGAGTTTGCTTGTTCTTTTTGAGTCTTTCTAATTCTTTTCTTGTGTTATTATCCCTGAGTGTGGTTTTGAAAAGCTGTAAAAGGATCAAAGTAAATAAAAGAATGATGAGGAAAATGATCAACATTAATATAACCCCTTTTTTAACTCCGGATTGGCCTGTAAGGGATAAAAAAGTCATTTTCATTTTTAGATTGTTTATAATTATCTATTCGATTTTTTAACTCAATAGATAGATAAAGAAAAACCACAGAATGAGGATGATGAAAAAAATTTTAATTGCTTTATTGTTTTGTTTTACATTCATTTCAGCTATTTCATATATTCGAATTTTAATTAACGCTTGGAATAAAGAACATTTTGTCATTAACGAAAGGGTGTATCATCAAGAGGAGGCTTTGATTAATTGCTTAATGATTACTGGAAAAAATAACGAAAGAATCGAATTAGCTAAAAAATCGGTAAACAACTTCTTAGATCAAACTTATATGAATAAAAAACTTGTGATTGTTAATCATCATCCTTATCTTACAGTGTTAAATAATAATCAATCAGATAATCTTTTTGAATTTAGAGTAGATAAAACCCATGATATATCATTAGGAGAATTGCGAAATATGTCTTTACAAATGGTAGCCTTAAATTCATATTGGATACCATGGGATGATGATGATTATAGGTCAAATGATTTTTTAAGCGTTTTGTTTGAAGTTTTGCGGAGGAATAAAGCAGATGCTGTTGTGTTTACACGAAGATATGAATATAATATGAATACCCAATTTGCTTGGCAAATGCAATTAAAATCAGGATTTCCCATAATTTTGTGTAAGCATAATCCTCTCATTAAATATGAAGATAAGGATACGATGGAAGATGTCAATTTGATTCAATCTGTAAGAGATAAAGGGATGAAGGTTTTAATTTATGACAATCACCCGCGTCTATATATTCGCGTCGTGCATAAATCAAACACGTCATTGTTTGTTAAAAAAAATAAAATTAACATTTCATCAAATCTTGGAGTCAATATTAAATATTCTAATTATGTTGAAGAAAACGTAGATGATTCTGAAAAAAAATATATTGTAAACAAAGTAAATGATATCTTGGCAACAAGTTGAAAGTGATCGACTATTGTGTAAGCATGAGTGCGAGCTTGCTCGTGAATATAATTACAAGAATCGAAATAACTTTTGGAATGAACTGTTGTTGAATCGTGAAAAGGAAGGTTGGACAAACTATCAACCAAGTTTGCATCTTCATAAAGATATGCTTACAGAAAAAATGAATCAAAAAGACGAAAGATTGTTCCGGAAGCAGACTTATTTGAATTCATCTGATTATCTGTGTGAAGTAGAAAAATACTTACGTTCTTCATAAAATTTCATTATATCTTATCTTTTGTTTCTCATTTATTATTTTTCTTATTTAAACGGGTGGTTTAAGACCCCAAAAGTTACCCGGTATTTTATAATGTATGGCGTTTTCTTCTTGGCTCGGAAATGCACTATCGCGTAAGATCTGCTCTTGACTTCTTACAGGGAGATCCCACATTCCTTCATAAAAACTTGCATCGCTTCTTGAAGCATGATATTGGGAGAGAGGATATGTCAAAGAGCGGTAAGGTACGGGACTCGTAAGTTTAATGGCTAGAGTAATATCTTTTATACCATTATTGTATTCTATGAAAAGTGTAGGACACACGAGAACAGTTCCTAATGACACATAATAGGAATGAGGGAGTAATATATTGATTTGAAAGTTATTACCCATGGTTAATTCGATTTCTCCTTTGTTTGGAGTATTATCAAAAGCTTGTTGATAATTAGCAAAAGGGAGGCCAGCTCCGCTAAAACTTGATATTCTATCCATCGGGTTAGCTGCTTTAAAAGAGATTCTTCCTCCTCTTACCGTTTCATTGATAACTCCTTTCACAGTAACTTCTTCATTATTATGAAAAATGATGGTGCCTTGACATGCTCCTTCTTTAAAAGACTCGGTATTCATTTTTTGTAGACGGCTTGTATATTCCTTTATATATAATATTTGATTATTTTATTTATGAAATTCACTTAGCATGAATCACGTCTAGGATGATGATGGTCTTACACGATCTGAAGCATGGAAAGGAAATGCACCGCTCGGACTCGTCAAGCGACCGAATTCAGTATCTATTTTTCCATCGATAGGATAATATTGAAAGTCGTCAAATGAAGATGTGCAGCAACTACTTGGTTCTCGCTCTTGTCTTCTTTTGTCAAAAACATCTTCTGATGGAGTATGAAAAGTGTTATAAAATCTTCCTTGACCTAGTCCGGTTGGATCATTAAGTGTTACTTTACATGAATTTTGGTCACATTGGATTTGTGTTTGTTCAGGAAGCATCGTAGAGGGATTCAAGGTGCATGGGCCACACATATTGCGTTGAAAGGCCCTTTCCCGATTCATGTCCATTATTTTTTCACCATTCTGTATAAGGTATTGTCTCAAATCAAAGCTGTTGGAGGGAGGGGTTTTGACGATGCCTTTTCCTGTCTTTATATTTCCTTTCTTATCTGATTCGACAATACTAAAAGCAGCGCTCGTATTTAAAGCACATCTCGAGCGATAATCCGTAAAATGCCTTCCATCAGACATTCTTGGTGGACAGTTAAATTTCTTATTGTCTGTCGGTTTAGTACATGATTCACAAGAATCGAGTTCCATCATTACTTGTAATATTGTTTATTATTTGTATAGAAAATTGTTTCTAATGGGAAACGTGTAAAGAAATTTGTTCTTTGATTCGGGTGATGAGGTCATTCTTGGTACCACGTGAAGAGGACACATTAAAAGTATGTTTCAAGTAATGGCGAAGATCTTCATATTTCATTTTAGATAATTCAGTGTCACTTAAAAACTGTGGAGGCATATCATCAATCTTCTTAATTTGTGTCTCAATATTAAAGTTGTTCTTTTCTTTTTCTACTGGATTAGCATTTGTAGAAAAATGCCCTTGAATAAAACTCTCTATATTTTCAGCAGAATTATTAGTCACAATACTTTCTGTTGATTTCATATCTTTTGTTTTTTTTAAGTAGGACTCTATATCCGAATTAAAAATAGTTTCGTTATTGATTTGATGACTATCGAGTTTTTCAACACTCAATTCTTCCTCTTTATTGTGTTCATTTCTTACTTGGCTTACATGTTCTTTTAGATCATTATCATTTTCATCATCGCTCAAAATATTTGAAACTAGATTTTGGATTTCATTACTGGTAACGCTATCTGTTTCATCTTTTTCATCATATTGCTCATCTCTTTCTTCATCCTGTTGATCCGTTTCTTCTTGACCGCCTTGACTGCCTTGACTGCCTTGACCGCCTTGACCACTACTCGATTCCTTATTTGACACATTTTTAGAGACTTTGTTTTCATTATATAAAACGGTAGTGTTTGATGGATCCATCATGGAAAACATTGACATAAAATCTTGCGGGATGCCAAGATTTCGTTCATTCGAATGTTGTTGCAAAATTCCATTAACACTCGTAGACAAAGAAGATAATTGTGCTTTGATACTATAAATATCTTTTTCAAAATAGATTAAAGATTTGTAAGTGAGTATTGTATAAATTGCCATGCCCAAAAAAAGGATAAAAACAAACATGTTTAAAAAATTCAATGATTTGAAAAGTTTTTGAAACATATATATTAATCGACCTATTTATAGTTGGATAACTAAAATTATGAAGGTGTTTGAACGCAAAAATGAAAATAAGGTAATCAAATCGATACATGGCATCCTTGTCGATTCATGAGCTTATGCCTCGGCAAAGATGAAAAGAAGAAGAAAAAGAAAAATCAATAAATGCTTTTCATAGCTTATTTCTAGTCTTTATTTTCAAAAATTATTTTTTATTTCTTATTTCTTATTTCTTATTTCCAATAATGATTCTTTGATAGTTAAAGCTTCTTCTATAATGGAATCATCGAAACCATTTTTCCGTAGTAATTCAAGAGCAATATATTGTTTTGAGACACCTCTATACAGTTTATAAGGATATCTTACAATATTATTTTTATCATCAAGCGTTACATTCATTTTAAAGTTTGTGAAGAGTCCCGCTCGTCTCTCCAACTTGGATAAGTATGTGTAATGTGTGCTGATTATATTGATGATTTGATCATTTTGTCCTAGTTTATGTGCTATGGCATATGCGCCGGCAATTCCTTCTACAGGATTTGTGCTACTGAATATTTCATCCATTGCAATAAGTGACTTGTCTGAAGGTTTCAGAGAATCAATTACTTCAAAATTCTTTTTAGATCTTAACATTTCTGCTTCAAAGAGGGATTGTTTCCCTTTGCAATCAGGAATATTAATTTGTGTATTGATATATCTGAAGGGTGTTAGAGTCATTTGGCTACTGTTAGATACAGTGATTGTTTGAGCTAAGAGAGCAGAAATCATCAATGCTTTAATTATCGTGCTTTTTCCACCGGCATTTGGTCCTGTAAGCAACATATTTCGAGCTGTATTATTTTGATTTTCATCACTCTCGACTTTGCATAAAGAAATATCATTTCTTACTACAGGGACATTATTGGGAAGACATGGATGGAAACAACCTTTGATTTCAATGTGTGGTTTTTGTTGGGTCTTGAATTCTGCCCAACACATATTTTTTGATGTCGTGGTCAGTTTCCCAACTGACAATAAACAATCAATAAGATAAACCTTTTTCAAAAGATGAGTATATCTAGAAAGATTCAGATATTTATAATAACTGAGTTGTTTGCCAAAGTTAGAAAACAAGGTAAATTTATTTCCATCGAGTCCACCTAAAACCCATCTTTTGTAATTTTGTCCTTCAAAACAATCTTTGAAGTAATAAGCTTTATTGTCAGATATTTGTTTATCATCGATATCAATATTAAAACAATTCAAGGTAGGTACATCATTTGTTAATAAAGAAACGAGATTATGAGAATGGTGAATAAAATTCATGAGACCGTTCATTTTTGTGACGAGTAACCTACATAACTTGAATGTCGCACGTGCTAATTCTACGCTATTAAAAAGACCTTGGAAATAAAAAACAATAGTGAAACCTACCGAAATTTTTCGGAATCTCTCGATAGATTGTGGTAGTATACCCGTCGATGACATAAACATCTTGAATGTCATCTTCAAATACGAAATAAAATCTACACGAACTTTCCACTTTAATCTTAAGACTATATAAGGAATAATAACATAACAAATAGGGGTAAATATTCCTATCAAAGGAGACATAATGATTTTGTATAGATTATAAGATGTTAAATAATAGGGCGAATGATTCAGACGATTTAACAACCAATAATTCATGTAAACCAAATCATGGAGATGGGATGTTGCATTCTTATTTTCTGAATTGTCTAAAAACCAAGATAATTTTTTTTCGTTTTGCCGGAGAACATTCCACGAAAAGGTGATGTTTTCTGTTTTTTCAAAACATTCATTATTTTTTAGAATTTTTTTGATAACATGTTGTCTTTCTCTAAGAACATCGATATCGCATATTGGATTAGAAAGCAAATGTTTGAGATATATTTCAGATCCTAACAAGTTATGATTTGCTTGAGACCAATTAATAGATTTTGAAATGTTATGGTACACTGTGTTTTTTAGATCTTCATTTTGATAGTCTTTGAGTATTTCTAAATCATTCAAAACATCATCACCTAACAAGCAACCTGACTCATTTTCCTTCTTTTGGTCGGTTGAGTTTGAACACGAATCTGTTTTAAGAACGGAGTGGCTTAAGATATGTATAATGTTTGATTCATCGTCACTTAAATCGTAGGTGTCTTTTTTTTCAAGTTCAGAAATACATTCCGATACGTCTTTATCTAAAAGTATGTTTTTGAAAGAATGTATATATTTTTTAAAAGAGGAGTCCGTTTCTGCTTTTGTTTTTGCATCGTCTTTCTCTTGTTTGTTTAAATCATGGACCATGTTTATGGCTTTATATTTATAAATCTATGGTTTATTTGAAATGGATTATTTTCCGCAAAACAAGCCAATAAAACAAAACGCCAATAATAATAAAAAACAATAAAATAACGAATTCGCTTGTAAAGATAGAAAATTTATCTGGATCAGACATACATAGCATAACTTGGATTCCTATTTGGACCATAACAAATCTCGTTATATCATTAAACATTTCTACATACTCTTTTCCTATAGTGTTTGTTATATCGACTTCGAAAATCGCTGGTCGAAGGGGTGAGTCATCATTATTCATTTTAAAAAATTGAATCTGTATAATACTTTATATTATACTTAGGCAAAAAAAGAATTTTGATAAAGCGATACACTATATTTCAAGAAGAACCATATATAAGTAATCAATTAATTTAAGAACAAAGGTTGATAAGCTTTGGAATGCAAATTCCTTCTTCAAACCTTAAAAACGGTCAACCGTGTCAAGGAATAGAGTATGGTGGTTGTTTATTTATTGTAGATGAATCAAAACAAATGTCTTATTCTGAATTTTGGTTTATCGCAAGAGAATACAATAAATTAAAAAAAAAGAAATTGGTAAGGAATGTTCAGTTAAGATATCAAATATAGAGCATATTGCTAAAATTCTTCATGCAAAAGAGAAATGGGGATGCGTCTATGATGATAAAATCGAGACATTATTGACACAACATAAAAACGAGATGTTTGTTCTTAAATAGATTCTTCTTCCGTAGATTGAATAGGTGACATATTCGCTGCCATTTCAGATGCTTGTTTCAATAGATCTGACGGGGATAACAAGTCGCTAAAAAATCTTGAGCCACCTTTTTGTGGTTTTGTTTTTGTAGCTTTCGCCATTTTTTTAGTATCTTTTTTAGTATCTTTTTTAGTATCTTTTTTTTCTACAGCTTTTGCCTTTGAAGATGAAGTTTGTTTTGCGGCTCCACCTTTTTGTTTCTTACCTACTTTCATTTCTGGAAGCATATCAATTGCTTTCGTAGACCAAAGTAATGCAAAGGGAACAGCAAGGTCAGCAACACTACTTAGATCAAAATTGCCTCCTGATTGCTTTTTTGGTTTTGAAGATGAAGCTTTTTGACTTTTGGGAGGACTCTTTTTTGCATCTTTTATGCCTTTTGAATCCTTTGCACTTTTAGTACTTTTAGCACCTTTTGTATCTTTAGTAGCTTTAGTCTTGCCAGATTTATTTGTGTACTTTCTTCCACCGATAGCATTATAAACGTCTGCGTTTGCAAAAAGTTCGAGGTCAGTGTTCGTAGACATTTTTTGATAATGAGTATTTATATATTAGATGGAAAAAAAACTATTTATTGTACAAAATCTTCTTGGTTTTGTTTGTTCTTTTTATCTTCCTCATTTCTTTGAATATTATTATTGTAGTAAACAATATTCAGTGCAGGTAATATCGCTGTAGCAAAAGAGTATGATGTTGATCGATTAAGGTATCCGAATTGTTCCCAAGTATTTTTTAAATCTTTATGAAATTCATCGAACAAATGAATGACATGATTGTATCGGGTTGATCTATACTTAGGGCGGTTCATCTTACGTTTTGATAAAGAGCGACATTCATCATATTGTTGAATTTGTGTATAAGCACTGTTCATGTCACTTAGACATAATTCGCGTTTTTCTTGTTTTAATGATGTCGGCGTTTTTGAAATCAATTTAGATCGAAAGTTTCGATCATCAACAATAGAGGATGAGTTTGAAATCATTTTACTAAAATATTCAACTGATTGCAAATAAAATGATATAAAGAATATGTGCGTAGTTTATGATTAGAAGATAAATAAGATAGAACACTTTATATATTAATTTGATTTTTCAATATGACTCTCGTCATTTCTAAAAAAGAAAAGAAGTTTGATTTTATCGATCCCGAAGAAGAATCAGAGTATCATATTTCACACCTTTGTAAAGAGGCATTGGAAAAACAATATTCGTTTAATTTTATCAAAAAAGAAGAAAATGAAGGTCTGGAAAAGTATACAAAAAGAAATTATCAAAAAGAACTGCAATATTTGAAAGAAAAATTCAATTTCGAATTTGAAACAAATATTGAAGACAACAAAGAATCAAATGGACTAAAGGATCCAATTCTGAAACAGATTTATCTTGATGAATTGAACAAGAAACCATCAACTAATTTGATGAAGGTGTACACACAATGTTCCGATTACAAAAAGAGACATACTATTCGCAAAGAATTGCAAAGATATAAACAGCTAATTCCTAAAAAGTCAGTTTGGAACACGTCATGCTACAATTATACAGATTGGGTTGAATTTCATTCTCAAACAATTGAAGACATTTATGAGAATACTTATAGCTATATCTCATTCCTTAATAATAATGGGTATGATATAAGATTAAATGAAATTGATTTAATAGATAAGCTAACACAACATTTATATCTAACATCTCAAAACGTACAGAAAAACTATATTTTCTTAAAATAGCATTGAGAAGTTTGTTCAAGGGTCTTAATCTACTTTTTGATCAGATAAAAGATAAACCCTAAAAAAGTCAAAATCGAAAGAATTAGAATCAGAACAATAGAAACAATCATTGCTATGATATATGGATAAAGTTCGCTATATAACATGTTTATGACTGGAGTGATTACTTTTCTTTTGAGTAAAATTTGGCACTCAGGTGTCGATATTTCTTCAGAGGCTATATTTATGACTTTTTTGGTTAAAAGCTTTATCATAAAAGGTGTCTCTTGCAATTGTTGATCTAATGGTAAAAGATAATCCTCTGCTCCTTTTTTTTCTATATTATTCATTCTCGTTGTATTCTTCTTATCATTTATCCATTTAAATTAAACAATTTGACTAACGCGTTTTAAAAATGTATTTTTTTGATTACACTTATATAAACAATGGGTTCAGAATTTGAAGTTCCATTAAACGATAAAGCTAATCAATATAAAGATCTGTTGATAAGATCCTTGTCTGTGCATCATCATATCTATAAATCAAAAATTACATACAATAAAGAAAAACTTGTTCTTAGGACTGATATAAAAAATTTGGAGTCGATTAAGTCAAATCATGAAAATTTTCAAATAACTGATAATCATTTAATCATTCGGTGTCCATTAACTACGCAAGAGGAAAAGAATATTCTTTTGTTCGAAAAGAAGATTATTAAAATGATGGGTAAAAAGCTTGTAAAAAGCGAATGCCTTAAAGATTATAGCGAAGCTTTAAATTATTTTATAAGTCATTTGATTTACATTGATGATATTCCTTATTTTCTATGCAAGTTAGACAGACATGAAGAAGATGTGGAGGACATCATTCAACATATTGGTTTTGAAAATAAAGTACAATTTACAATATACATATATCCTATTGAATCGTGTTTCAAACCTAATAAATCTTTATTTGTCGATTATAAATTTAGTGTTGTAAAGCATAATACCGATGAAGATATGCGAATTCACGATAATGAAGATGAATTAGATGAAAATATGGGGAGTGAAGAAAATAAAACAAATCAAACCGATGAAGTTGATCAAGTACACGCGGAAGAGCCAAATTCAGAAGACAAGGAAGACAAGGATGACAAGGAAGAAAATTGTCAGGAAAAGGATCAAAAACAAGATGAAGAAAACAACGAGGGAACAGATTTAAATCTTAATGAAGAGCGACAAAAAGATCAGAATACTTCAGTCACGAATGAATCAGAATCGAATGCTTATTTGGAAACAGTAGAGAAGATAGAGTACAATGAGGTACTCAAACTTGCTAAAAAGGAATTGCTACGGTTGAAGCAAAAACAAGATGAATTGAAATCTCTTTATCGCAAGTACATCGATTGTTCTTTCGATTTGGTATCTTTGAGTGAGTCTCCATGTTTATCTCAAAAAGACAAGGATAAAAAAGATATGTACGCTAAAAGATACGAAGAGATACAAAGTGAACTTCTTAAAATTATTGCATAATTATTTTTATTTTATGTCTTTATGAAAAAGAATTTCGTTTTCAAGAATAAAAAAAAATCGTTTCATATAATAAACTGTGATATTTGTACAATGTCTTTCAATTACAACACCATCATGAAAGTTTTGCTTGTTTTACTAGCTATCGCTGTTCTTATCGCACTCGTGCTTCAATATCAAAAGAAAAACCGTAATCAAAGCAATTTAACCTTACAAGAATCTAGTATTAAAGAAGACTTTATGTATCCTCCTAAATCAGGAAAATCCCACAAAAAAGATGGGAAAATAAGGAAAGAAGGCTTCAAGCAAAAAGACAAATTCGATATGGATGATCTAGACATGTTGGATAGCAAAACTCAAAACTATGACAAAGTAAATAATAATCTCCCTAAAATAACGCAACCTGTTAAGGCCTCAAAGCAAGACTCTTACGAGCATATGACTTCTCAGCCACAAGAAACAGAAAGTTACTCCGTCAAGCCTACGGAAGATCTTAATAATGAAGATTATAAAGCTGTAGATTTCGAATCATCTAATAAAGCTGCAGCAGATTGCTATCCACGTGATCGTTTGAAAACGGATGATCTTCTTCCCAAGGATGCGGCTAACGCAAAATGGGCAGATGCCAACCCTGCAGGTCAAGGTGATGTAAAAGATCAGAATTACCTTCAAGCGGGAATTCACTTCGGCATCAACACTGTAGGTGGAAGTTTACGTAATGCGAACCTACAATTCCGTTCTGACCCTCCGATTCCAAAAATTGAAGGAATTAGTCCATGGAACAACACCACAATAGAGTATGATTCGAATAGAAGATTTTTCGAAATCGGAAACATTTAAATCAAAATGGATCATCATAAATTCATTAACTAGCTTTTTTAATTTTTTCATATGCACTCAAAAGATTTGAATGTATTTGAGGAGGATTGTAGCGGTTATCGACAACTAATATTGTTTTTTGATTTTTTAGAATAAGAAAATTTTTGTTTTCATATTTTTTATAATCTTTTGTTTCATACAATTGAAATTTGGGTTTCATTATCTCTAAAATCATAGATTCTGTGTCTGTCAGTTTCATTTATGTGTTTGATATTTTTCCTTATAACATAGGTATTTAGTTTTTAAAGGTTTTCAAACGAATATTTATAGCGCGTTTATTGATTCAAGATTGAATATGAGATTTGAATGTAATCTTCCTCCTTTGATCAATAAAAAAAGGATATTGCATAAACAATTAGCGAAAAATACTTAAGATAAGTATGTTTTAAAAAATCAATAAGGTCAAAATGGCAAATGATTTAGGAAACTCAGTCCGAAAAAACTCTCAACAAAAAAATGGATCAACCATCATAAGTGCAAAAGATTTGTTGATGATGTCATTAGTGAGATTTTATAAACAAAACAACAATGCTCATATCAATAGAATTATTCCTATTATTGAAGGAAAAAGTGATATATCTTTGAGGCTTATTGATTGGTTTGTTACAAATTACTCGAAGAAATACAATACACTTATACCACTTAGAGACAATGGTTACTTCAATGTATACATAAGTTATAGACAGCAATTGAAAGCATTTTCCAAACAACAATTTGATCCTTTTCGTAGGCGCGATCGCATTAAATTTTTCTATGACAAAGAAAATAATTGGGTCGAAACAACAATCGGTCAACTTAACTTTTTTAAATGGGTTTTACAAAATGAAATATTAGATTATATTGTGAACAATATTGAAATAATTGAGGCAGATATGGTTTCCTCGCAAAAAAATAACGATAAGAAAAAAAATCAAAATGACTTGAGATCTAAGATAATAAATGATCAGACAAAACGAAATAAAGAACATATTTCCAGTGACAACAGTAAGAATAATGAAGTAGATAAAAAGGTTGAATCCATGACTGTTAATGAAAAAAAAAGTAGTAAGAAGCTTATAAGCAATAAAAGTACTCGGAAAAAAAATTATATGAATTTAGGTATCGAATTATCTAAAATGTGTCAAACTTCAAATCCCATAATAGGTCCTAAACTTGTAAAATTTGACTAATTTGGTTCAAAAGAAATCTGTCATCAAGTGGTGTATTTAAACATCCTGATTTTAAAAAGGGTGAAGTAGGTGTGCTTGGTAAAGAATAGCATTGAATTTCAATACAATGATTAAATGGAATTTTATCTTGATATTTTGGTATGACATTTTCAGATTGTGATTGTGGTTTGTATTTTTGCATAGAAGACCGTATTGTTTCTAAGGTCGAATGATCTTGAAATTCGCCATTTACCAAAGATTTATAATGATCAAATGATTTTGAGAGTGATCTTCTTTTTGTTCTTTTTTCTCTTATACATCTTTCGGCAGATGGATTAGAATCATATGCTGGTTCAATATTATTACTTATGGAAAGTGTATCGCTTATATTACTTTTATGGCTTCTTGGCGAAAATATCTCACTTTCTTGAGAAGAAGAAAATGATTGATTCCTCTCAGGATTTACAAAATAATGTCGTATTGTTGGTTTATTTTTTATTTGTATAGTAAAAAAATTATTGGGAAAAAGGTTTTTTAAAAGACAAAACACATCAAATGATACCTCGTTAGTGATCAGAACAAGTTTCGAAGGTTGTGAAGTAATTTCATTTATGAATTCTTTTAAATACATCAAATAGTTTTGGACGTATATTTCATTTTGATCATTTACAAAAGTGCTTTCAGTCATTTCGTTCACTTCACGGTTCAAATGCATTCTGAAATTATTGCAATTAAGTTGTCTTTCAGTTAGTTTAAAAAAATGTTCTCCTGTTGCCCTCAACTTATCAGATATTTCCATTAATGAAAATCCACTTTTTGTAAAATGTGGAATAACTTTTTCTTTGTCACTTGTATTTCCTATTAAAGAATAAATTTTTTTATCTGGACAAATATTATCTAAAATTTTTGTATCTTGTTTCTTGTTGCTTATAACTTTTAAATCTAAATTTAAATTGACATCCATTCTTTTTGGATCTCGCTTTTTGCTAATTGACTCTGCATTGATATTTTGACTTTTATTAAAAAACTTTTGTAATTTCTTCATTTTTTAATAATAATATTTTTATATGAGATTGCATTCAAAAGCAATTGATTTCAAAACCGAATCATATTAAATTCCGATGTCGTGTATTTTATTCATTATAGCATTCAATATACACTACACTGAAAAACATGGTCAAGTCTTCAGATGTTAAATCGTTGCTCAGTGATCTTCTGGAATCCATTGAAAATCAAAAGTATGATCATGCTAAAGAAATTATCAATAATTTTCATGTATTTTTACATAAAAAGAGAAAAGTTAATAAAAACATTGTCAAAACAATTGAAAAAAAGAAGCGTTTTCCTACCGCATATAATCTATTTGTCAAATCTCAAGTTCTTTCACCTGAGGTACAATTGATTCCTTCACGTGAAAGGTTTTCGACGGTGAGTCAAAGATGGAAAAACTTATCACAAGAAGAGAAACAGAAGTTTCACGACTTATACATTTCTCAAAAAAGTCTTATTGAAAACGAGAAGGATTCTCAAGACAAGGATGAGGAAAAAGAAGATGAGGTTGTTGATATGGATTTGGGTTCGAGTATCGATTTAGACTTGAAAAACGCATTAGATGAAGCTTTTCAAGATGAGTAAAAAGTAGAAAAAAGTAAAATAAATATAATTAAATATTAATCATGACTTGTTCTTGTAGTATGTTTAACATTCGCGTGCTTTGTTCTAATTTTTGTTTGAGTGTGCGTATTTCATGCTCGTCATGCATTCTTTGTTGTTCTAAGTAAATCATTTTTTCCATAATTTCTTCATCAAAATGATCTTCTACATAAATGTCGGACCCATATCGACTTTTTTTTCTCTGCATTTTCGATATTGTCAATCTCGTCAATATCTTCATTGTAAACATCAGTACTTGAATCAGTATCTTTCTTGTTTTTTGCCAACTCAACTGATGCGGCAATCATTTCCGGAGTAGCAAGTCTATCAATATCTTCGCGAAAGACATAACCATTAAATTTAGGTGCTGGAGTAATGCGAAGATTTTCAACATTAAATGTCAAACCGAAAGAGTTATTGACATTCCAAATTCCTGAGCATTTAATAATAGCTGAAACTTTTGCTCCCTTAGCTTCAATAGATGAAAGATCTAGCGGATTGTAATTAACATCACAAACATCAAAGTTGAATTTACCGTTCTTCCTTGGAAGCTTGATTCTGAAGGTATCAGGATACTTATCCTTTCCGGGCTTTACATTATACTTGTAAAACTTTTTAATAACTTCGGGACTGAATTTATCACCAAACCACTGTTCAGAGCGTTGTGAACCAGTCTTGAGAATTACTTCATCTAGTTTTTTAAGACAGTTTGCAAAAACTTGCTGTGACTTACGGGTATCAATACTATCGAATGACAGATCTAGAGAGAACTTTGCATTTTCATCAACCTTAACAGGCTGAGTTCCCTTTTTCAATGTAGGATTATAAGGCAGAGAAACTCCATAAGGAGCTGTCATGTCTGGTGTCTGGAAGACCAGAAGTGACTTATTCCCAAAATCATCTTTAACATATACAGGAGCCAGTTTATTCTTATCTGAAAAATCACCGATCTCTATCTTATCATCACTTTCAAGAATTTTCAATAGTTCAGATGGTCTCATAGCCATTTTTCCTGTCGAAGGCATTTTGTCTAAAGTAAGTTGTTGACGATAAAATCACGAAAGGAATAAGGAACCAAATGGATGCTACTTGTTATACTTATTCAAACTTTTTCTTATATAGTTTCAATTTTTTTTATTGATATTTTGAAATCTTGGCGTTTAGAAAAAATACTTAACATCAAGTTGATATTGTATTATCAAAGTTAGTTGAATTCGAATCATGGTTCGACCGAGAAAAGTTACAGATATCATTGATCAAGCCGTATCTACACAATCCATAGAATCTACTCAAACAAAGAAGGATTCTGATAATAACGATATAGAACAAGAGATAAAGACGGAAACTGAGAAAGGTAAGAAAACAACTGTCAGAAAAGCAATCGTAAACAAAACAAAGCAAAGTAATGAAGAACATCAAAATGATGACAGTGATAAAGAAGAAGGAAAAAAAAGAAAAACAGGGAATACAGGAAACAAAAAGAAGAAGACAGGAAAAGTTTGCAATTCTTACAATATAAACAATGATGAGAATGACAAAACAACATTTATGTCTGATGACGAAAACATTATCATGCAATTAAATGTAAAACCGTCACAGGATAAACAAGACATGTTCATTTATGACTTATACGATGACACAAAAAGTAAAAACGATATCCAATCAGTACATTCTATCTCAAATCATGAATTTTTATACGATAATAATGTCAAATTTTGTCAAGTTCCGTTTGAAAAAAACGATACCTTTGAAATTTTTAACAATTCTTTTATCAATGAAAAGATGGATGAAAATAACGAAGGATTGTTTGTTAATTCAGAAAATCAAGAAGAAGACTGTAAAGTTGTTAAACTATTAAAAGATTTTGAGGAAAAAAACAAACAAAATGAATGGCCGATGAGTACGAATGTTGCATGCTATTGGTGTTGCCATAAGTTTTTTAATGAACCGTTGGGTATTCCTTTGAAATATTCTAATAATAAATTTCATGTCTATGGTTGTTATTGTAGTTTAGAATGCGCACAAGCGTATAATTTTTCGATGAAAGATGAAATAGATGAAATGTGGGAAAGGAGTAATTTAATAAATTTGCTATCTCGTAAATTGAAATATAACAAAGAAGGTTTTGTCAAGCCAGCTCCACCAAGATTGTCTCTGAAAATGTTCGGGGGACATCTTTCTATTGAAGATTTTCGAAATTTTTCCAAAAAGAATAAAGTCGTTAATGTCAATTTTCCTCCTATGGTAACTGTTACACAACAAATCGAAGAAATTAATGAAGGTGATATAAATAATGATTATAAGTTTATTCCAATCGACACAGATCGAATTAATAAATACAAAGAAAAAATGAGATTAAAAAGGACAAAACCTGTTCACGACTCTAAAAACACATTAGATAATGCGATGAACATTCGAATAACAAGCACACAAAAAACTATATAAGAGACAACGTATTATGAGTTTTAAAATTCTTTTTTTATTTAAATTTAATCATTGAACTTAAATGCCTCCTAAATCTAACAGAAGTGTAAAGGTACTAGCTAAAAAAAAAGATGAGGATTTTGATAAACAAATTATAGTAGATGAAGAGGAAATTGAAGATGAAGATGAAGATGAAGTTGAAGTTGATGATGAAGTTGGTGATGAAGAGGAAGAGGAAGAGGAAGAGGATGAAGGAGAACAAGAAGATGATGATGAGGATGACAGAAAACATGAAGATGATGATGAGGATGATGAAGAGGAAGAGGGAGAGGAAGAATATAAAAAAAATCAAAATAATATTGTAAATGGAGTAAAAAATGAAAAAGGCAAAAGAAGTAATAACTATTGTCTTGACATTAGTACATCTCAAGTCACCTCAATAAAAACACTAATTGAAGCTTTGAAAGAACTTTTAATTGAAACATCTATTGTTTTTGATGAGACTGGTATAAAGATTTATACAATTGATACAAAGCATATTGTTATTATTCATATGAAATTGGAAGCAAGTCAGTTTGAAAGATATTATTGCGAAAAACCTATTTCCATTGGAGTTAATATGATTAATTTTTATAAGATCATTAAGACAATTAATAATGGGGACACCCTAACATTTTTCATGGATGCGAACGAAAGATTTGGTATGGAATCATTAGGCATTAAAATCGAGAATGGTCAAAAAAATACAAAAACAACATATTACTTAGATCTCTATGAATTAGATCCCGAACACATTCAAATTGATCCTATAGAGTACAATTCTATCATCACCATGCCTTCAAACGATTTTCAGAAGATTATTCGAGATATGTCTAACCTATCTCAAAATGTTGAAATAAGAAATATTGGTAATCAGCTCGTATTTAGATGTAAGGGAGAATTTTGTGAGCTTGAAACAATTTGGACAGACACTCCATCATACGATGAGATAACACATGAAGTCAAACGCAATATTGTAATTTATAACAAGAATCAAGATAAAATCACACAAGGAATGTTTAATTTGAAATACCTTTCTTTGTTTACCAAATGTACAAATCTTTCAAGCACAGTTGAACTAAATATTGAGAATGATTATCCTCTCGTCGTTCACTATAATATTGCTACTTTGGGACAAATCAGGTTGTGTATCGCACCTTCCATTTCATCACTTTAATTTTTCATTTTTTTTAAGATATTATCAAACAATATTCTTGTTTTGACAAAAAATAATAAAATATAAAAATTTTAATTATTCTATACATTTGCTTGGATATAATTTGAGATGATTATCATCAATATTTTGCTGATTTGAACGAAAGATGATTTCACCCTGATAGTTTTTGGGAAAATTAAACATATCCGGATTACACAAATCAATACTCTTGATCCAAATTTTTATGATAGAAAAAAACTTTTTTGGACTGGTTGAAATACCATTAATAATATTCCAATTTGATTTAGTGTTGTACTCTTCTTTCAAAAGTGTTTCGCCTAACAGTTTAATGCACAAATCACGCCAAAACGATGCCATATCTTGTTTAAGAACCTTAATAGATAAGCAACCACCTTTAATATTATTTTCATCATCCCAACAAGGAAAAACGTACTCACGCATGACAAAAAATATCCCACAATGTATCTTTTTACAGATTAAATGATCAAGAGTCCAGAATTCATCAACGCTCGAAATGTCACAGATTTTTTTATAACTATTATATGTCCAATCCTCATTATAAGGATCATGAAAATAAAAAGTCCAAATATCATTTAACATAATATCATTAATTCCTTCTTCTACATGATCGTTTTCTGAATGTTTGAGATCGTCAGTTTCTTTTTCTTGGTTTACCATGGCACTCTAATTTATTACTGTAATATGATTATTATATTTAAATAATTAATTCATTCTCTTTAAATTCTTTTTCTTCTAAAGAAGAATTCAATGTCTGAAGGTTAAATCCATTTTGATACAACGTCTCTAGACAAATCAAAACCATACGATTAAACAAAATAGAGAAATATGTTTTCATATCAATAATATACATTCCAAGCAATTGCCTCGTAGATAATCCAGGTCCAATAAAATGTGTTGTTTTCAGAATCTCGTTAGCATATTTTGTCATGTTCATGTCACCAAAAGCAACGTGTAAGTATGGTCGCGTGTTTTTGTCTTTTTGCTGATTCAGTGATTCAAGTTTATTTTTTACTTCATCATCTCTTTTATCATTAATTATCATGTAAATCTTATTTTTTTTATGCACAACAATAATATTTTGTTCTTTTTCTTCTAGATGACAATCAAAATCACAGGGTTCAATATCCAAGTACAAATGTTTCTGAATTCTCTTCATATCACCCTTAATATACATTGAATACAAAACGGACAGAAAAGGAAATGAATAGATATTCGTTTTAACAAGTTTTTTAAGATTATATGAGTCTATCCTTGTAATATAATCACCGATAACGTGATCATAGAATAAATTCAAATTGTGATTTAATTTCTGATTAATTCGTGTATAAATAAAAATTCGAGCAAATTTAATAAAATCGTAAAAGTAATAAAGAAGGTCAAAAATTTTATAAAGCATTATAAGAAAATGAGCAGTACATTGAGTCATTATTCTCAAATCTTTTGTTTTGTTTGAAAATGGTAATTTTTCAAAAATCAATCCCAGCATTCAAAAGAGAATACAATTAACATTTTATTTTTACTTATATATGTAAATGCATTTATTTGATAAATAGATTTTATTCTTTATTACAAAGAAAACAATCCAAAACAATCAAAACAAACATGATCGACTATTATTTATTTGCAACGAAAGAGCCTGCCTTTAAAGTTATAACTTTGCTCAAAAAATGGGATAAACAATACCATTCAGGCGATGGATCCGATGTACCGGATGATATTTATGATCTTGTGAAAGGTGCTTTTCAAGAACGAGATCCAAATCATCCATATTTCAAAAGTGTTGGCGCACCTACGCGTAAGAAAACAGCCCTGCCTTATTACATGGGATCGATGCGCAAAATAAAAACAAACGAAACATATCTCAAATCTTTCTTGAACAAGATCCCCTCAAACAATTTCGTTATCAGCGATAAATTAGATGGTGTTTCCGCATTATTTTATTTGGAAAAAGGTAAGCCTCCACAGCTATTTACACGCGGAGATGGGTATTTTGGTCAGAATATATCTTGGATGCTTCCACATCTTAAGAAAGGAAAGTATGATAGCTCATCAAGCATAGTTATACGCGGAGAACTCATTATGTCAAAGAAAAATTTCAAAGCCGTGTCTCATCAAGGAGCAAACGCAAGGAACATGGTAGCGGGTGTTGTTAATTCAAAAACGCCTGACTTGACCCTCTTAGAAAAAATAGTTTTTGTAGCATATACTCTTATCAAGCCAGAATTAACAATCGAAAAACAATTACAATGGCTTAATGAAAATAATTGGCATACAGTTTATTATCAAATCGAAAATCGTGCAAATCTGAATTTTCAAACTTTAAGCAACATCTTAGAACAGAGAAGACAAAAATCTGAATTCGAAATTGACGGTATTATTGTGAGTCATAATGGTTACTTCGAAATTGAAAAAGGTAGCAATCCTTCCTATGCCTTTGCATTCAAAAACATCATAGATGACAACAAGATGGAGGTCATAGTGAATAGTGTAGAATGGAATGTAAGTAAACATGGCCTATTAAAACCTGTTGTCATATTCAATCCCGTTCATTTAGGAGGAGTGATTATCCAAAGAGCAACAGGATTCAATGCGCAATTCATCAAACAAAACGTCGTAGGTCCCGGGTCTAGAATCATGATTACCAGAAGTGGTGATGTTATACCGCATATTATAAATGTCATTACAAAAGCAGAAAATGGTCAACCCATGATGCCTTCTGTACCTTTTGTCTGGGGAAAATCCGGTGTAGACATATTGGTTAAAGATCATGAACAGAATAAAGAGGTCCAAATACAGTCAATGATTAGCTTTTTTTCTAAAATAAAAGTTGACGGGTTTTCTCACAGTTCCGTACGAAAAATGTTTGATCAGGGATTCAGAAATCCTCAAGACATCATCTTTGCTCGTGAGGAAGACTTTAAACGAATTATTGGCGAAGCAAACGGAGAAAAGATATTCAAATTAATGCAAACAATAAAAAACAATATTGATTGTGTGACAATTATGGATGCATCCAACTCCTTTGGACATGGTCTTGGATCAAAAAAAATAAAGTCCATAATCCAACATCATGAAAATATCCAATCGGGTTATATTCCTTCCAAATCTGAATTGATCAAAATAGAAGGAATATCTGACACGACTGCAGACAATTTCATTAAAGGAATGCATAAGTTCAATACTTTCATGAAAAATAACCCTCTTATAAAATGCACTCCCGTAAAGCTAAAAGTCCAAAAGAGTAAGAGTGATGAAAAACAAGGACAAAATATGGAGGGTGAGATTATCGTTTTTACAGGATTTCGAGACAAAGAACTGGAAAAAAAAGTCGAAAATCAAGGTGGAAAAGTTGCTTCCGCCTTGAGTAAAAAAACGACTTTACTCGTTTATAAATCAGATTTAGAAAAGTCAACGAAAATGAAACAAGCTCAAGATATGGGAATCAAAACGATGGACTATAATAATTTCAAGATTCTGTTCTTGTTGACTTGAAATATTTTTCTATGAGATGAAACATCAACTCTTTTTCTTTTTTTGTTTTTTCGTCATCTTTATCTTTTTTCTGTAAAAATGAAACACATTGTGGAAGATCTAATTCAAAAAACACATAGAGAATTCCACGTGACAATTCATTTCTATCGTTTGTATAAGGAAGACCCATGTTATGCAAAAGTACTGATTTAGGACTACCACCAGGGTAGTTAACAGCAACAGTTTTACCAAAAATGTCTAACTCAATACTACAACCAAAACAATACTCAAAGAGAGAGATTTTGTAAGTATATGATAAATCGTAGCTGTTAAAAACATCAAATAATTCAAATTTTGAATCATTATCTATTCCTAACATGACTTCTATGTTATTTCTCATTACGCCTAGATGAGGTTTGTTAATATCAATATAATACTCGTCTCCAATATTATCAAAGACGTGTTTGGAAGTAAAGTTAGAAAGAGGAATTGAAATCGTTTCAAGACAATTATTTCCATGGATATCTTTCCTTATGAGGTCAAATTGTTGTTTTTTACAATTGTATATGTCACTCAAATATACTTTTAAAAAACATGACTGGATAGTTATGTTTTGCTGTTGACCTTTTCTTTTAATGGATTCTTGTTTTTGCCCTTCTATTTCCTTTTTATGTCGTATGTTTTGCATTTCAATAATCGAGCGAAAACATGATGTGGCAAAAATAAAAAAGGTTTGGAATTTTTGTGAAAAATGATGGAATTCAGCTATCAAGTTTTTAAAATCTGTGATATCATTTTTACTTTCATATTTGTACTCTTTAACTAACCAAAATGGACTATCGTAAATCTGTTTTTGAATAGGATCAGAGAGAATAGAATATGTTCGATTTATTATTTGTAGTTCTTCTGCATCTAGTACAGGATGAAGTTTTTCGACAAATGTTTCATAACATTTTTTTATTTTTAAATCTGTGCAATACTTTGAGACTCCTAACTTTGAATAAAGCATTTGACTTATCAAAACTTAAGTGTTTATATGATAATTAATTTTAAGATAAATATAGACAATGAATATGTTAAGCGAATGTAAGTCGATAAAACAGTTTTTATGGAAATATATGGAAAATAATTCTTCATGTTCGACGCATCATATTTTTAAAAAAGATTTTGACTTTGATTTATATGCCATTTTAATCCATTCGAGCCATCCTATGATTTGTAAATTAACTGCACAAAAACACGTCTCAATATTAACAAATCAAAATGATTGTGAAGATTATAATGATGAAAAAGGAAAAATAATTGAGCAAGAATTTTCATCTAGAGGACAGAAAACTACTATCAGATTCATTAAACATGGAAAGCACCTTGAGTTTGATTTTTACATAAACATGAATGCTTCGCAAGAGAAGAATATGCTATATGTTGTAGATTTTATTAAAGATATAATACAACAAAAATCTGTTTCAATTGGAAAACATGTCATAATTATTCATTTCATTGACAAAATCCCTCTTCAAATCCTAAACGCGTTAAAAAACATTATAGAGCGCTATCATGAAAACGCCTATTTTGTTTTTACTTGTCATAAACTGAATTCAACGATAATCAATGGTATCTTTCCATTGTGTTTGTACATTAAAAACAACTTAGATGCTGAGTTGTTTTGTAAATCTTACTTAGCTGATACAAACAATGTCAACTTTGATGATAAAAACATGCTAATGAGACTCAGAGTGATATTGAAAAAGAATAAAAATGATTTCATAAATGCTTGTTTACTATGGTCATTACCAGATGCCGAATTTTTTAATGGACATATTGTTCCTTATTTAGACGACTTACTCAATAAGATGTACACTACGAATGAAAAGTCTATAAATATGATAGATGTTGATATCAAAAACATAAGTCAAAAATTAGGCACGACATGTTATTCTTTTGCATCCATCGCAAAAATTATAATTCAAATTGTAACCAAGAAATACCCAGATCATATTAGCGATGTCATACATTTGAGTGCGAAGTACGATCATTGCCTTAAAATTTGCAATAAGGAATTTTTTGTATTAGAAATGTATTTTCACGAAATTTTTGACGTGTTGAATAAGTAAATATTTTTCTTTGTAAGTAATATATAAGGAAAAGTTGTGAGGAGGATAAAAATGACCGTTAAATACACATTTCCTAACTTCAAGTTCGCTTTGGTGGCTACCGGTGAAGAAAGAACTCAATACCTTACTAAATTGCGCGATTTTTACAACCGTTTAAATGAAAGTGGATTACCTGTACCTGTTGCAACTATCAACGGATCAGGAGATTCTGCATTTTTAGAACTAGAGGAGATTCCAGGGAATTACATCGCGACTCTTTTTCAAGAGGGCGTCATCACTGAGGATCATGCACGAACCCTAAGTCCTCGTGTGAGCGCAATTCTTGAAAGGATTAAGGCAGAAAAAGGAGTGACGGTGTATAACGCCCATACTGGCAATGTTGTCTATGATCCTGCCACAAATACGTTGATGCTGACTGACCTTACTCAAAATACCGAATGTCCTGAATTTTCAAGAGTGCGTCAATTGAGTCCAGAGTTCTTAGCACAACAGGCAAAACGCCGTGAACTAGAAGAAGTGATTGAACAACTTGAACAACGCATCAAAGAACTAGAAGATAAACAAGGTATTGTTAGGGATCTAGAGGAAGGTGATCTAGAGGAAGGAGAAGGAGAAGGAGAAGGTGAGGAGGGAGAAGAAGGACAAGAAGGACAAGAAGGAGAACAAGAGGCAGAAAGTGAGAGCGCTTTGACCGAGGAGGAAAAACAAGAACTCATTGAGAAGCGCGCACTTCTCAAACAAAAGAAAGAAGAACTCGCGAGTCTTTAAGCCTTCAAATTATAATCTGAATCGATTATTTTGAAAAAAATATAAACACGAAATCTTTTTTATCTCTATATTTTTCATAAAAATAGAGCAGAATTACATATGGTGTATGATATCAAAATCGTTGTGTCAAAATATAAAGAAAGTGAAAGTAAATTGAGTTGGCTTGATCAATTGAGTTCTTTTGATTATTCCGAAAAGCCAAAAGAAATTGTTAAAAAAATTTATGATAAAAGTAAAAATGCAGATATTCCAAACATTGGCAGAGAAGCACACACTTATATCCATCATATATTGAACCACTATGAAGAAATCAAGGAGAACCCAGAGGGAATAATTTTTTTTACTCAAGCAGATCCATGGGATCATATTTATGATACTTACAAAGAATACTTTGTGACCCATAAAAAATTAATTTACAACATAAACCCGAGAAGCAAGACATTTAAAATAGATTTCATAAGTGCATGTTGTGAAGAAGCAGAAAAAGAAGGCATTAGTAAAAGTATAGCAAACTCACATTTAGACATCGTTCCTCCAAAATTTCAACCCAAATTTACATTTAGAATTTTAGAATGGCCCCTTGGAACAAAACTTACACCTAATTTACAAAATGAATGCTTTGGAAAATGGTTTGAAAAATGTGTTCATCATCCTTTTCAACATAATATGACATGGTTCTTAGGAGGAATATTTGCCGTTCGAAATGACATTATACTTTCTCGACCCAAATCATTTTATGAATCTCTTATATTAGAATTCAGAGATAACTCTCCAAATCCTGAAGTCGCACATTTTTTTGAAAGATCTTGGTTTTATGTTTTTCAGAAACCGAAGCATAATAATAAACGTTTGTAATATCAAAGTCAAAAATTGTCCAAATATTTCTTGACGCGATAAACACTCAAATCCAAGTCTTCTGCAATCTTTTTGAGAGTCATTTTTTTTTCGAATCTCAAGGCCTTGATGTCTTTCATGAGTTCTTTATCATCGATGTTTTTTTCTTTTTTTTCATACTGTATTTCAACACAATCTGATGTTTGTTTATACCCTGAAATCTCTAGACTGCCGTCATGAATCATATCATGACATTTAGAACATACGTTAATTAAATTCGACAATCTGTTTTTATGTGTACCGTTAATGAAGCCGGTATCATCCGCATCTTTTTGGAACTTGATATGATGCACTTCATCTGCCTTGTTTTTGCAAATTTGACATATATCTACTATCAGCTTTTTATTATAGCGACTCCGTCTTTCGTTTGGATGATCTGATACACAACATTTTCTTCTTATATCGTCAGCAAGCATCAAAAAGTCATCATTCATGTCGAGAGCTTTACATACTTCGATGCCATATATAGAAAGTCCTTGACCATTCCTTAATTTACGATCGTATATAAGTTTTTGTGTGACAGTGTCAAATTCTACATGTAAGTGACAAATGTTTAACAACCCTTCATTCTCTAACTCTTTGACCTCATCAATGTTTGTTAACTCATGTAAATGTGTAGTAAATATATGACTACATCTATTTTTTCGACTTAATGTCCATAAGCCCGCGGAAACGATACCTAAAGCTGATTTGGATTCAGTTCCTGAACACAACTCATCCCCTATGACTAAACTGAAGGCGTCCGAACGCTTTATTATATTTCGTAATTCTTGCATTTCTATCATGAAGGTAGACTGACCTTTTTTGATATCATCTCCGCGAGTTATTCTTGAAAATATATACCTATATGGATAGAATGAAAACTTTTCTGAACATGTGTACATTCCCGCTTGAGCCATAATCACATTTAAAGCCACTGATTTCATTAACGTAGATTTTCCCGAAGCATTCAAACCGTACAACAACATTCCCTTACAATTATTTTTTCCCAAACAGACATCATTTCCTATAAAAGGAACTTGTGTATCTATCTCTTCCACAATAGGATGACGTAAGTTTTTGGCCTCCAAGAAAGAAACATTTTGACTTCCAGATTCATCTATGACAGGTTCACAAAGACATTTTTGTATAGCATTCATCGAACAAGTTGTCAAAAAGTCCAGCTTATTCACCATTAAACATATTTTAGGAAAATCATTTTGATACTTTAAAGTCATATCAGTAAGAATCTGGGTTAATAACGCGTTGTTCTGTTGGGTAATTTCATCAAGAAGTTGATTTATCTCCCTATTTAATCCATCCAACCAAGAATGTGTTATTTTAACGATATTTGTTTGGGATTTAACGCAAATGTTGTTCCATGAAAATGCCTTAAATTTAAAGTCACACAGCTTATTTTTACATTCATTATATCGTTTATTTGTACATGTTAAGAAATAACCATCCCGATCATTTTTTTCAATCTTAAAATGTTTGCATGCGATATCGGTTTGTTTATTTATCTCATCTACCAGATTATCTAGCAATCCTCTTTTTTTCGCTACCGCATCGAACAGGCTAAAATGCTCACCGTACAATTCTTTATTAAACACGGGTTTAATATCTGATTCTGGTTCTGAGTCCACTTCACCATTTTCTTTATAGAATTTAGATTTTAATTCGTCGTGAACTGTACGAACAAGATCAGTGTCAACTTGATTATACATCTCTTTTTCTTCATTCACAATGCTTATTACAGATTTTAAAGATGTATTGATATTTAAAATGTCATTTAGAGTACAAGATCGCATGAGTATTTTCCTAAACAAACGTTCAAGATCATAAACCGATTTCAATTCTTGACGAACGCTATTGATGTATTTTAACCCCCTTTGCATATAATAATGAATCATAGAGTAAGAGTCTTTGAGAAAATCTGTATCGTGTTGTGGATTCAAAAGTCGATATCTGAAATAACGTCTACCCATGAGTGTAACACATTTATTTAAAATGGGAAGAAGTGCATTTTGAATCTCTAGTTGTTCGATGGCATTTGAAGAAAGAACTACTAACTTATTTTGATTCATCGAACATGTATCAGTTAAGTTAGCTAATGATGTCAAAGGTCTTGTCAATTTCTGAACGATGTTTTCATTATGTTTAGATAAGTACTCAATCATAAAAGAATAAGAGATTCGCGCATAATATAATTTCTCAAGATCAAGGTATTCTATAGGAGATAGTAATCCTGTTTGAGGAAAAGCTTTCTTCAAAATATGATTTTGATAAAATGATTTTGTTTGATCTGGTTGGAGTCGAGATATCTTATCAATAATATGACATGATGATGGTAAACTCAAATGAATTATAAAATCATTTTTTGTTAATATATTAGAATTAGGTGGAATGAAACGGTCGAATTCTGAAATGATAATAACTTCACATGGAGGAAACAAATATCTGAGTCTGATTAGCTCGTCAAAACAATAAGAACTGTCGTTTTCACGTGGAACGATTTCATAGAAACTGTTAGACCCCGTACTACCGTCAATGATACTTACACCAAAAGCATAAATATTTTTATCGACAAATTTGACCTTCGCATTTTTTATGTGTTCGAAATAAATGCACATGACATACTTTCCCTGTCCTTCATTATCATACCAGCTTTCATCGATGAACGATCCTTTACTCACTATTTGAGTGACGGCTCTTTCGATTCTGTTTTTTCCTTTTAACACGGTTTTTGTGTTTTTGCGGATAGTATGATTTTCAGGATTAATTTGGTCTACGATGACAATGGTATAATTATGATCCACAAGCAAAGGAATAAACTTATTCATAGCGTGAATAGGCCATCCCATCATTTTACAATTTTGACGCGATATTTCCGGAATCGCTTTGTTTCTTTTACTCACTTCGATTCCTAAGATGTCTGAAATTTCTTTGGTGTTTACTTTTCCATCTTCGATGCTGTAAATTTCATAAAAGCCTCCACATTGATAGGTTACCACAGTTCTTTCCCCATATTCTAATTGATATTTATCAACATAATATTCATATTCATCATACACATTTTCAAATGTTTGCACATCTGTTTGTAAATCACTGGAAGATATCAGATTATCCATTGTTAACTTGATATTTGCACCAAGTATTTCTTTGTTTAATATTCTGTTTCCTTTATATATTTTGATTTAAAGTAAGAACACACGAGTCTTAATCATTATAAAAAAATAAAAATGAAATTGTTGAGATTTACCATTCGATTCCTGCTTCATCAGCGTAATCACCTTCATTTTCGCTTTCATCATTACATGGTGGAATAATATTTTTTCTTTTCAAAAAGTCGATGTTTTTTTGATAAATTTCATCACATAACTTGAATGGGAATATCTCTTCTTCCGGATTAATGATAATTTCAAATGAGCTGATTTCGTCCGCCATGTTAACGCCATAATTTTTATGTGGAAGATAAGACAGAATTTCTCTCGTCCATTCTTTGACATCCAATTCTTTTTGCAAAGACAATGACATTGGGACATGTGCGGCTCCTATTAAGGTATTTTCATTCGATGAAAGCAAAAACACTCCCCAATCCTTACATTTTTTATCTTTCTGCATCGTCTTCAAAGCAATTTGAAGAAGATCCATATTTCCTTCTGCAGGTTCGATAATAGAACAAAAATAACACATGTCATTCGCTTTATTCATAGATGAAAAACCTTGAATTTTCTTTGCACATTCTTTGAGGACAAGTTTTTCCATTGATGTGTAAGATGTTCCTAAAGTGCTTTTTTTGAGTTCAAAGCTTTTCACTTTCTATATGAATCTTTATTTTCATATGCATCTTATATATTTATTTTTGTATAAAAATTAGACGATAAAAAATTGATTTATTAAATGAAATATAAAGAAACGTAATATAGATTGTCTACCATCATGAGACTTCGGCACGATCGAATTCGTTTCTATAAGTTACAAAACAAGTTGCCAAGTCTTGGAAGGTATCATATCAATTCAGACATTTCCTTAAAAAAACTATATCAAATGGATTATTCCGACTTTATGATAAACTCCAACTCTAAAGGTTGTTTAAAAAAATCATCTCAATACAATCCTCTTGTTGAATTAGGTCCTTCGACGATTTGTGGGGGCTTGGGAATAATCGCGCAAAGAGATATTCCTAAAGGAACTCCAATTACTGCTTACCCGGGCGCTTTTATAAAGAAAAGGAAGAGCATTAAATACAGACTAAGAAAGATGGTAAAACAAAATGAACAAACTTCATCAGAATATGTTCTTGATACAAACAACGACTATTTCATCGACGGTTTGAAACAGGGTAACCATTGGTGGACGAAATATGGATTAGGTCATATGGCAAATGATGCTATTTGTTTTGAACTATCCGGAAAGACCAATAATTGTGATTTCAAAGAAGTAAAAGTGTATATAGGTAAGAAAATTGCCTTGTCAAGAAATTACAACAATAAACAATATTGGAGGACAAGGATGATTTTGATAGCTTCGCGATCCATAAAGAAAGGAGAAGAATTATTTGTACCTTATGGATTAGGTTATTGGCTACACGTTCTAGATCAACCCGAAGATGAATGTCGAAAGAAGTATGGAGATGATCTATACATGTGGATACAATGTCAATCTTTCATCCAAAACATGATTCAAGAAAATTTGTGTCCAAAGTCCTATTTGATAGAATATAGAGGTCATTATAATTTTAAAAAGACGAACGACTTCTTTCAAAACACATTTAAATATCTCTTGGAGGTGATGGATAACACCAAACTCTGTTGTTCGTCACAATTAAGTGAAGAAAACTTATACAAAATAGATGTGACTCTTAGAAAGTCCAGACATGAATTGCCTGGACCGCCTGGACCGCATGCCAATGTCCAATGTGGTGTATGTAATAAATTACTATTTTCTAAGCAATTTGTTTGATATTATTTTTTTTCGATGTCAATGATGTCTCACTAATATATAGAGGAAATACATTGTATCAAATGATTGATGTCGAAAGATTCAAAAGACCGGCCGTCATTCAAAGACAAAAGAATGAAAAGTTTGCGATGCAACAACTTATAGAGCAAAATAATGATTTTTTTTCTAACACTGAAGCCAATGACTTGACACTTTTTACTAATAAAGGTAGCCAATCTATTCACATAAGTCCATACACTCATCAGAACGAAAGCGTTATGCGCATATCCTCGTCAAATGTCGATATAACAGGATCGGGGGGCGTTTCTCTTTACACGAATTGTAATATCCCTTTTAGGGGGTTGCATATTTGCAATTCAAACATTGAAGATGAGGTTAGAGCGGAAATCGAGTTGCAAACAGGTAATTCATGGTTAAATCAAGAAACAAGGTTTAATATTTCCGTGCATAATAAACAAAATAACATTTCATCACCGTATGCAAACCTATTAGATACATCTCATCTTACAGCCTTACAGAATCATAATGGAAATCTATTGATTATGCCACAAGGTAATAATGTGAGTTTATTTACACAAAGTAATACAGGATATGTAGGTGTTCATACATGTCAACCTAGAGCATTGTTACATGTCATATCATCCGAATCCAATACTAATTTTAATGGTCACATTATAGCGGAAAGAAATCATTCTGGTGGACTCGGAGGTATTATTAACATTAAAAATTCATCAAAACCACATAAAGGAAATACATCTGCTTTAGTTTTCCAATTGTATGAAAATGATTTTGATGGTCCACTGACATCTCAAGCAAATATTACTGCAGCTTTAGACAATAACAATATGTCAAGTCTTCATATCATAACAAATCAAGAAGAAAAATTAACTATTGATACAAGAGGATATTTAGGAATAGGTGTACAAAAACCAGACAGTCATTTACATATTTGTGATCTCAATGAAAATAAAGCCATTCTTTATCTGGGTGAAAAAAATGACGCCTCTTATTTCTTTGAGAAAACATCAAATGGAGACTTTCAACTGTGTAGGGATATGATGATAGATGAAAAACAAGTCACTTTACTCCATTTTAATGAAAATGGACACGTTGGATTAGGGACCAATAACCCCATTGCTCATTTGCATCTCGTTAATCATAGATCGCCTGAACATATAAATATATATTTGGGAGAAGAAAGCGAAAAAGGGTTATGTATGCAAAAAGATGAGGAAGGAATGTTGCATATTAGACCTTCATCTCTATTTTCGAGTAATATTCTTACACTCACTCCTACCGGACACTTAAAAACAGTCTCCTTATCCCTTGAAGGTTCTCTTCATTGCCAAAATGATGTACACGTGGATGGTTATTTAGACGTAAACAAAAAGACTACCCTTCGGGATGATTTAGAAGTTTTACAAAACGTGAACATACAAAACAATCTCGATGTTTATAAAAATTCCTTTTTTCACTCCGATGTACACGCTCGACAAAACATGAAAATAGATGGAATGCTTGATATCACGGGGAACACAGTGACAAACAATCTTCTCGTTCGTGACGAGCTTCATGTGTCGAAACAATTAGAAGTTGATGGAACTTCGATTTTTAATAATCAATTGAGTATCCATGGACCTGTCGATATAAAAAATGAATTATATACATTTTGTAATATTGTTCTCTATGGTCCTGCCATTTTTGAAAATGAACTTTATTTAAAAAACAAAATTCTGGGAACGTTAGATTGTCATGCGAAATCTTTATTCAATGAAAGTGTAACGTTCAAAGGTCCCATCGACATAAATGGTCCTGCAACTATAAAAGAAGAAGCGACTTTTAAAAAGATTGCTCATTTCAAAGATGAAGTCGACTTCGAAAAAACTGTTCATTTCAAAGATGAAGTCGACTTCGAGCAGACTGTTCATTTCAAAGATGAAGTACATTATGACCAAACCGTGTATTTTACGGAGGATGTTCAAATGGATAAAAGTTTACACATTTCAGGAAATATAACCGTAGATGATGCGGAAGGATTAAAAACAAATAATGGATTTACTTTTGTAAATTCACAAAACGAAGGAGTATTCTTTGTACATGAAGAAGGCGCTTTTGTCGGAGGAAAATTGCACTTAAATGTTGATTTTCCTAAACATACATTAGACGTGGGAGGTGATATGCGCCTCTCAGGGCCGGCATATTTTGATGAAGAGGTTTTCATAGAAAAAGATTTGAGAATTAAAGGTGATATCAACGGGAATGAGTGTCTATTTTCTAACATTAAATCACATTCATTCTGTAATTCAGGAGATGCTTACTTTAAAGGTGTTTCTTATTTTGAAGATGACGTTTACTTCAAAAATATTACTGTTCATGCCGACCATATGACATGTCAAGGTTCTTTATCAAACATTGGACATTTAGAGCAGTTGAATAATGCCCATTTTCATAAAGACCTGGTCATAGACGGAGATACAAAAATAAATAAATTGTTTGTCACAGGGAATACGGAACATCGGGGATTTCTCGTGGCAAAAGAAGACGCCCAATTTCACAAAGATGTTGAGGTTAAACACGACATTACAGTGAGACATGATTTACAAATCGGAAACGAATTAAAAGTCGGTAACGGTTTAACCGTCTCAGGATACGTCAACACAAGTGGAAATATAACGACATTGGGAAACTTATTAGTCAAAGATAATATCGTTAATAGTGGCTATATTTTGACGCACGGTCATTTAAATGTAGAAAAGGATATTCATGTACGAGGTCGGTCTGTTTTAAAAAACGAATTAGAGGTTTACAAAGATGTGTTATTGAGAGGAAATAAATTATGGGTCCAAGGAAATGTGGACATTTTAGGTACTTTAGACGTCGGCAATGATGTCAGATTCAAGGGATCGCATCTCCTTGTCGATGGCGATGTGCATTGTAAAAAAGATTTGGAAATTAAAAACAATCTTTTAGTAGGACATGATCTACAAATAGGAAAAAAATTACAGGTAGGCACCGATTTGACAGTTACGGGATATATGAATGCAGATAGTGATATTAACACATTAGGCGATTTAATAGTTAAAGGAAATATTACAAATGATGGTTTCATTTTGACGCATGGCTATTTGAGTGTAGAAAAAGATCTCTTTGTGAACGGTTCAACAATCTTGGAAAATCAATTAGAAGTTCAAAAAGATGTTTTTTTCAAAGGAGATAAATTTTTTGCAGAAGGAGATGTGGACATTATAGGGACACTTAAAGTTGGTCAGCCTGTTGAATTGAAAGGATCATATCTTCATGTTGAGGGAGATATACATTGTAAAGAAAACATATATGTGGAAAAAAATGCGACCATAGGATGTAATTTGAGTGTTTTAGGAGGTGTACAGATCGATGATGTACTTAGAGTAGAAAATGATGTGTCGATACAAAAAGATACATCAATAGGTGGTTACCTAGATGTGAAAAAAGATGCTTCATTTTCATCAAATTTAGAAGTGAGGGCTGATTGTGTCGTCTTAGGTATGGTTTCGTGTGAGCATGTAGAAGCAAATACAATATCTTCGGAACAGCTTTTGGTCAAAAATGACGTTGAGTTTTTGAGTAATGTATTTATTGACGGAAACATACATAGCACATTCCTTTTTACAAAAACGATATTTCAACAAAATGGAGATGAACTCATTTATGCGACAACATATATTCACGAAAATGGTCTCTTTGTAGGAGGAAAATTGCATGTTAATATTGATTTTCCCAAACATACATTAGATATAGGAGGTGATTTTCATCTAACGGGTCCTGCTCACTTTGATGAAGATGTTATGATTAAAAGAAACCTTCTTATTGATGGAGACATAAAAATCAACGGAACACTTGATACATCAGATAATCATTTAACCATAGCTTCATTATGTAACCTGGATTATTCCTATTTTGTAGGTCCATGTTATTTTCAAAACGATTTGATTATTAAAGATGTACTTTCTATTGAATCGGGTAAAACTTTATTTCAAAAAGATGTAGAGATCCAAGGAAAAACCTGCCTTAATGAAATAGTGATCAATAATGATGCATTCTTCATTAAAGGTGTAGATATTCGCGGACAATCTTTACTAGATGATGTCAAAGTTTCGGGGACACTACATCTCGACGGTTCACTCGACCTTCATCACGATGGTTATTTTAAAGAAAATATTTGGATCGACAAATCTTTAAATGTAAAAGAAAGTGTGCGACTACAAGACTCTCTAAAGGTAGATGGATTCATCAATGCGCAAGGAAATATTAATGCGCTGGGAAGTTTACGGGTTAAGGATAATATTGAAAATAATGGTCGTTTGTTGACATGGGGTAATCTTCATGTTGATAAAAAAATGTTTGTCAGAGACATAGCAGATTTCAAGAACGATGTTAATGTTTTGGGAAATGTAAAAACACAATCAGATATAATATGTGGTAAAAACTGTCATATCCAAAAGGATTTAAATGTGCAAAGGGATACTCAAGTACATGGTAAATTAAGTGTGTTAAAAGATGTCATGGTCTTAAAAGATGGCGTGTTTCACGCCAACATGCAAGTAGACTCAAATGTCGAAATTTTTGGTGATTTGACAGTGGAAGGAAAAGTTGAACTTGAGGATACGTTAAGAGTAAAAAATAATTTAGATGTGCAAAGGGATACTCAAGTACATGGTAAATTAAGTGTGCTTAAAGATGTCATGGTCTTAAAAGATGTCGTGTTTCATGCCAACATGCAAGTAGACTCAAATGTCGAAATGTTTGGTGATTTGACAGTGGAAGGAAAGGTTGAACTAGAGGATACGTTAAGAGTAAAAAATAATTTACATGTTGAGAATAATACAGAAATAATAGGTGAACTCAAAGTTGATGATGATGTTCTATTTGGTGCCGAATTAGATGTGTCTAAAAATACAAAGTTGCATGGAAACCTGAGTGTTCATTTAGACACTGAACTTTTGGGTAAAATGGAAGTGCAGAAAAATGTCTTTATTGGGGAACACTTATATGTCGAAGGTCGTGTCAACATAAACAATGAAATACAAGTAACTGATGATGCGACATTTAATGCAGACGTGAAGATAGAAAAGGATGTTAATGTTCTTGGCCATTTGCAAGTGAGTAAAAATATAGAGATAGATGAAGATCTTTTAGTGCGAAATAATTTATCTGTAGAAAATGATGTTTCATTCTCAAGCAACGTTTCTATTTTGGGTGAATTACAAAGTATCTTTTTATTTACTAAATCTTTGAGTGAATCACATGAAGAAGAGGAAAAATTAGAAGCTCTATTTTATATTCATGATGATGGTGTGTTTGTAGGAGGACGATTACATGTCAACACTGACTTTCCGAAATATGATCTCGATATACACGGAGATATGCATGTGACAAAAGATGTGCGATTTGATAATCATGCTTATGTACATGGAAAAATAGAAGGAGGTCAAGATTTGACTATAGGTGGAAATATACATGGTAATCAAGATTTAATCATTCATGGCGTTATAAGATCAACAAATGGTTTGATTGTAGAAGAGAGTAATACTGATGTCCATAATCTTTTAATAAGAGGGACACTATCAAATGACTTGGGTATGTTCACTCATGGTTCATTGTATGTTACTGATAAAATAATTAATATTGGAGGCATACATACTGACAATATTCTTAAAGCTCAGAAAATAGAATGTTTAAAAGAAATTAAAACAGAAAATCTAGATGTTAGCAAACTGAATACAAATATACTAAATGTTACAGAAAAACTGACCTCTCAAGATATTGAGATTAAAGAAAATCTATTTTGTGGAAAAGATATTCATTGCGGTGGAAGCTTCAAAAATGAGAAAAGCATAATCTGCGATAAAAATATTTTTGCTAAAGGATTTATTCGCTCCCCTTTTGTTGATGTTACTGATCGCCTCCATGTAGAAAATGATGTCTTTTTTAAAAATGGTTTAAAGGTTGTGGGTGATGTCAAACACATGAGAAATACATCCATTGAGAAAAATGTGTCTGTAGGTGGTGGATTAACATGTAAGCATCACATTTATACCGAGCAAGATTTCTTTCAAAAAGTATTTGATAATGCTGATCAAGATAGTATTCAACCTTTACATAATGCTCTCGACATATTAGAGGGAATTCAGGCTTATAAATTAGAAAATAATATTGGATTATTGGGAAATGAACTCAGTGCAAATATCCCTGATATAATCAAAAAAATAAACCAAAAAGATGTGGTTTCACTTTATGGTATAATCAGCGTGTTAGTGCAAGGTATGAATGAAATGATTACACGTGTGAAAATTCTTGAAAATCAGTTGGAAAATCAAAATCCATAAACTTATTTTTTTAACACTCTCGCTCTTATAGAATGGTAAAGTCAAAAGACCGGACATTAAAGGAAAACTTTTTGATTCGTTTTCGAATTCGAAAAATCCGCTTGATTGGTAATATATTTATTTGACCAATATTTATGAAATAAAATATGGGATGAAAAAATTGAAAGAAGATAAATAAATGAAAAGATATAAGGCAGTTGTTTACTTAAAATTGTAGACGTTGCAACATTTGAATTTACTAAATTCTCTAAATGAATATCGATAAAAGTTTCGATAAGGAAAATAGTGATTTAGATAGTATAACCGGTATAACGGAAGAAGAATTAAAAAAGGTGACAGATAAGTTAATCGAACACCATTTCAAATCAAACAGAGGGTATCAGCTCGTCAAACATCATATCGGATCGTTTAACGATTTCATTTTAAGAAAAGTAAATGATATCATTGAGGGGTTTAATCCTATTGACTTGGTTCATCAATATCTGCCTGAATTGTCTGAGTTACATGGTATTCCCATGTTTAAATATTACATGGAGATCACCATGCACAACCATCATATCACAAAACCGATGATTTATGAGAAGGATGGTAGTACAAAAGTGATGACTCCCATGGATGCTCGTAATCGCAATCTAACCTACTCCGCGCCTATGACAATCGATATGATGATTAAAACAAAAACATTCAATGATGAAACCCAGGAGTATGTTTCGGAAACAAAACATATGAATAACATTCCTCTTGGCCACATACCAATTATGGTAGGTTCACGTTATTGTATTTTGTCTATCGACGGACATGATCATGAAGAGTGTCCATACGATTTATTAGGTTATTTTATTATCAATGGGACGGAAAAGGTAATTGTTCCCCAGGATAGAATTGCAGAAAACAAAACATGTGTTTTTGTGAATAACAAGGATCCTGCTTACTCTTTTATAGCGGAGACAAGATCTGTGGCAAAAGACAAATTTAGTGTTCCAAAGACGACGACATTAAAGTTGTCAAGTAAGCCTAATCAGTATGGTCATTATATTCGAGTTAACATCCATCATATAAAATGTGATATTCCTCTTTTCATTCTATTTCGTGCTTTTGGTGTTGAGTCAGATAAGGATATAATCAACTACATTGTTTATGATGTGAACGACCCGGATAATGAGGATATCATGCGTGAATTGATTGGTAGTGTTGAAGAAGCCAATAACATTCCATACAATCGCGAGGCTATGGAGTTTCTTTTGAAATACATGAATATCAATGGATATCCTAGAGAGTACCTAACAAACAAGATTAAGAGGATGGAGATTTTGCGAAATATACTGCGACATGAGTGTCTTCCACATGTGGGTGAAGCTTTTCACAAAAAGGCTTTATATTTAGGATATATGGTCAACAAGTTGATCAAATGCTCTATCAAAAAACTTCCATTGGAGGAAAGAGATTCTTATATTAATAAGCGCATCGACAGTCCTGGAATTTTAATGTCCAACTTGTTTCGGAATTACTATGGGAAGGTGATTAAAGAAATGAAAAATATGCTTCAAAAAGATATTAAAAATTCTGTATCACATACCATTAAATTTCCAAATATCATCAATCGTGTGAATATTCCGAAACTTGTGAAGCCGACTACTATAACAAGTGGATTGAAGTTCAGTCTAGCCACGGGTAATTGGGGTATTAAAAACAACAAAACAAAACAAGGTGTAGCACAGGTTTTGAATAGACTCACTTACAATTCTACGATTAGTCATATGAGAAGAATTAATACACCTATTGACAAGACGGCTAAATTAATTCAACCAAGAAAACTGCATGGTACTCAGATGGGAATCATATGCCCAGCAGAGACTCCTGAAGGTGTATCTGTTGGATTGGTAAAAAATATGTCGATCATGAGTTCTATAACTGTAAGTTCTAATTCTTCACATTTATCTGAATTGTTAGATGGAATTGAAGGAGTGAAACTATTTAATGGAGAAAACATTGATATTTTTGCACGTGGTTCCACCAAAATATTAATAAATGGCGATATTGTTGGCGCTCACGACGAACCTTATACTTTATATAACAAACTCAAAACATTCAAGAGAAAAGGCGTTATTAATGTGTATACAGGCATTGTTTGGAACATTTCACATTCTGAGTTATGTATTAACACAGAAGGGGGTCGATTTGTTCGTCCGTTGTACATTGTTCAACAAAATGGTCCCCAAGAAAAACAAGATATCCGTCTGAATAAATCACTATTATATAAGGTTATAAAAGGAGATATAGATTTTTCAGATTTAGTCACAGGGTATGTACCGAGTTCTGAACAAAAAACAGAAAATACAAAATCTGAGAATGACTTAGACTTAGTAGATGACAGTGTCATAGAATATCTGGATGTAGAAGAAGCAAATACGGCTATGATTGCTATGAAACATAAAGATTTAAGGAAAGGATTTACAGCATCTATGTATCCTATTCGTTACACACATTTAGAAATAGACCCATCTTTGATGATGGGTGTGATGGCGGCCAGCATCCCTTTTTCTGATCATAATCAAGCTCCTAGAAATTGTTATCAATCGTCTATGGCAAAACAGGCTATAGGTGTATACACTTCGAATTTTAGAAAGCGTTTTGATACAATGGGTCACGTCTTAAATTATGGACAAAGAAACATTATAAGTACGAAACCTTCCAAACTTGTCAATTCTGATCAACTTCCTTCCGGAATTAATGCTATTGTTGCTATTGCAACATATACGGGATATAATCAGGAAGATTCTCTCGTAATGAATAAGAGTGCGGTAGATAGGGGTCTTTTTCAATCCACTTATTATCGTACATATAAAGAACAAAACAACAAAAATCATTCAACCGGAGAAGAAGAGTTTTTCTGTTGTCCTAACCCAAAGACGACAATTAAGATGAAACCATACAATTATCAAAAATTAGAACCTAGCGGTTTTGTCAAAGAAAACACGTATGTAGAAGGAGGGGATGTAATTATTGGTAAATGCATGCCTCAGAAACAAGGCGATACTATACTGAATAAAGACGTGAGCGTGGCATTGAAGGATAATGAGCAAGGTTTCATTGACAAAAATTATTATGATGACAAAAACTTTGCGAATGTAAATGGAGATGGGTATACTTTTGCCAAAGTGAGAATCCGTAGTGATAGAATTCCTACTATTGGTGACAAATTCAGTAGCAAAATGGGGCAGAAAGGAACGAACGGAATGTTACTTCGACAAGAAGATATGCCTTTTACTAAAGATGGAATCACACCCGACATAATCATTAATCCACATGCAATTCCGAGTCGCATGACAATTGGACAACTTTTAGAATGTATTATGGGCAAAGCATGCTGCGCATTAGGATCTTATGGAGATGGAACACCATTCACAAATGTGACGGTCGAGGATATTGCTCAAGCTTTAGAAGATAATGGACTTGAACGATATGGCAATGAAATCATGTACAACAGTCAAACCGGTGAACAGATGCGCACAGACATCTTTATTGGTCCTACCTTTTATCAACGTCTGAAGCATATGACAAATGATAAAGTACATTCTCGTGCGGCTAATGGTCCCATCGTTCTCTTACATCGACAACCAAGTGAAGGAAGACAGAGAAGTGGTGGCCTAAGGTTGGGAGAGATGGAAGTTGAATGTTTATGGTCTCATGGCGTCATGCAATTTTTGAAAGAACGTTTCATGGAATGTTCAGACAATTATAGGGTTTTCACATGTAAAAAATGTGGAATGATTGCAAATGTTAATCCAGATCACAACATATTCAGTTGCAAGCACTGTAAAAATAACACACATTTTTCACAACAAAGAATCCCTTATGCTTTCAAATTGCTCATGCAAGAGATTCAAACAATGTGTATTGCTACTCGATTTATTACCGGAAAAAATTAAAGCAAAAAACAATTAAAAAATATATTAATTTTATTATTTTTATTTTTTATTGTTTTTTATTCTTATTTTTATTATAAAATTCAATGTTCTTTTCATTAAAATGATTCTCCATTTTAAGTTTTTGGCAAAAAATACATTCTTTTCTCTCACATTTGAAGCTACGAATCACCCTCTTTTTTAAGTAACGTTTAATATGATTTTTATGTTTTAATACAATTGATGAAATATTATAACAATTTGTTTCGGTCAATTCATTGTTTGAATCTTGAATCAAATGAAAGAAATTTACACAACGGGAATGATAAATGGCATTAGGTTGAATATGTATTTCTTTTATATTTTCATTTTCGAACGGTTTACCACATAAATAACAAGGTTTTTTACGTGAAATCCATATTGAAAGTGATATGGATATATCATTCCTTAACTTGTTAAAAACATTCTCAAATGCCATTTCGAGAGGTAAAAGTCCAATCTTATGTCTTAAATAGGCCAAAATCCATTTCATCCATTGTAATCCATAACGGATTAAATTCACCTGAATACGCGGACGATCTTGCATAAAGTAATATTGTCTCAGTATTATTTTTAAGAGTTTTCTAGTGTCTTTGGGTCTTTGAAAGAATAATTCATCTTGAAATTCATTACTTAAACAGAGGTAAAACATCGTGAACTGATATAAAAATGAATCTTTTACATATTCCGTAGTTACTTCGATTTTATGAGAATATAAAATATGATTATCTATATTTTCTGGATGTAATTCATTGTATATGAAGTGTAGCTTGCTTATGAATTTTTTAAAATCTGACATCATTTCTCTGTTAATTTTGAAAATTTTTATAGCCTGATGCAATGATTCGTATTTACTTATAAAAATGTTTTGTCTCTTTTTATCTTTGTTTTTTTCACTTACTTTTCTATCTGTTTTCCCAATATCACTTTTAAATAGTGTGTCTGTTCGGTTAGCTCTGAACCAAAACATTTTACCCTATTATGTCTAGACTAAATACGATTATCAAGAATTCGATCCAATAATAGAATCTTTCAATTTTTTGTGGTCAAAAGATTAATTTTATCTATATTTTTGAGAAATTTGATTTCTTTAAAAGAGTTTTGATTTCAAGTCAAAAGCCTATTTTTCTCTCAACACGCCTTTTCCGTTGTCATTATGGTAAAACTCGTCCCCTTCTCGAAGAGATTCCAAAACTTTGTTTTTGTTGGTTTTAATTGCATTGCAGAAGAATTGAAATATTACAAATGTGTTTGTAAGAAGCAACTTGAGGTGTTAACCTCGACTTATCATAATTTTTCTAGAGATATGTCATACTCTGATGACCATCTTTGGAGTGAAATGGTGCGTTTAAACCACACTTTCATTCACAAATTAGATCGTTTTTATGAGATGGCTTCATCAAGTCATACTCTAGGTATATTTTTAAGACGTAGTCTAAGCATTTCAATGCTAAAAGACGTCTTTATGGTATTTTCATTTTTGTTCGGAATGATTCAGAAAATGAACAATACTATTCAGAAGAGGATTGGCATTGTGGTCAATCGTAAGATTATCATGGATATCGTTGAGAACAATTTCAAGATGAGAATGGGTATTCTAATTAATCAATACTTTCGGGAAAGAAATTGCCGCTATTCAGATACAAAAGATTCCAAAGAAATTATTGCAGAAACGTTTGACTGTATCAGGGAACATTGCAATCTTTTGGAAACAAAGTGGAATAATGAAAAAGCAAAACGGAATCAAGACAAAATGCAGAGGAAGCAAGAGAAATTGCAAAGGGAACAAGAGAAAAGGCAAAGGAAGCAAGAAAGAATGCAACAAAGTGAAGTACAACATTCTGCGACACCTTCTCCTTATCTCCCTCCACCCATTTCCGTACCCACCAATATCCCTGCTCCAAAGTCGTTGTCTCCGTCAGCTCCACCTGCTTCTGCGTCGGGTTCTTCTTCGGATTTTGCCTCAACTTCTAAAGGTGTTATGAAAGGTTCTCATAATGAGATATCATCTATTCCTCCTACGGTGATTGAAACACCTTCAGCGCCTCCCCTTGGCATCTCTCAAGTATCATTTCAGCAGCAAAGGCAGCAAGTCTTTTATGTAGAAGAATGCCCTATTTGTATGGAAGCTTTGGAGGTTGGAAATAGGACAACACTTTTGTGTGGACATCTCATTCATGACTCGTGTTTGAAGGAATGGAAAGCTTACAAGAAAACATGCCCCATGTGCCGCAAATCAATCTAGTTTTATATTTACTTGGTGTAAATTTACATATTGTAGTAATATATTTACTCTTTTTCTTTTTCGGCGTAATAAAATGATATAAGGGATTAAAATAGTATAGATTAAAATTTAAATCATCTTAGATAAACTTTTACATCATCATATAAAACTTTGATATTTGGTTTATAATATGTCTATCCCACCGGTTATTCCCCAAGGAATTCTTGGAACTGGACAGAATAATAATCATGATAATAATGCTCCAGGGATTTTGCAACAAATGATTCCTTTACTCACAATGCAAAAATTTGTTTTACAAAATCAAGAAATCGAAACCGAAAGCATAGCTTCAGATGTTCCTTTAGAAGAAAAAGGATCGGTAAAAGAGAAAGAGAAAGAGAAAGAAAATGAAAATGAAAAAAATGATAATAAAATGGTTGTGAGAAAAACTCAAAATAAACCAAAAAAGAAAATGAGACGCAGAAATAATACCGAGCTTCAACAAATCCTTTTTGCTGATTTATTCACCCGCTTTGCGCCTGTGATCGGTGCCGCACTTATCAAAGCATCTGTTTCATTTGGAAAACGTCTTCTCCTTAGAAGAAATGTTAATAACACATTATACAACAATATTATTAAATATGCAGGTGATGTTCATGAGAAAACAGGTTCTATTTTTTTGTCCTCGAGTCCTAAAAATGATGACATGAAAGATTCTAAAAATAAAAAGTCGGATGAGCAAGTTGATAGTGGGTCAGACACATTTGATGCCGTCATCGCATTTGTTACTGATCTACCTGAAGCGGAGGTGATCCATTACACTACCAAAAATGGGGGGAAATATATTATAGAAACAGATAAGACCATTCCTTTAGGTGATGATGTGTTTTTTAGAAGAGTGACGATGGGTCCGAGTTCTAAAGAAGGTGAAATGACCATTGAAATTTTTTCTTTTGCCAAAAATGTCGTGCAATTGAGAAGTTATTTAGCTGAGATGGAAAGAAATTATCGGTCTATGCGCAACAATCAGCTAGGACGAAGGTTATATTATTTTGATGAAATCGTTTCCATCCCACCGATGTTGCTTGAAACTAAGCAACCAGATCTGACCTTTCTCCCCCTATATCCTAGTTTTACCATGTCCGTTTTAAGGACGACAAAGACTCTGGATAACGTGTATGGTTCCTGCATGAAAAACGTCCGACAGAGAGTTAACTTCTTTTTGAATAATAGAAATTGGTATGAAGAAAAAGGTGTTCCGTACACACTCGGTTTTTTGTTACACGGTGACCCAGGATGTGGAAAGACTAGCTTCATTAAAGGGTTGGCCAAGCACACAGGAAGGCATATTATCAATCTTAAATTATCGAAATTCACTACATCTGCACAACTGTCTAATTTGCTTCATTCAGGTACCGTTCACGCCGTGCATCGAGGACGCACTCTGGAATATGATATTCCTATCGAGCAAGTTATTATTGTCATGGAAGATATTGATTGTTTGAGTGATATTGTTTTAGACAGAAAATCAATGGTCAACAAAAAGAAGAAAGCTCAAAAGAAAAACGCTCACTTGCTAGAATCTGCAAATGTTTCACAAATGGTGCGAGATTTGTGTATCGCTTTGAAAGCAGAAAAAAATATGGAAGCATTTTCTATTGCTAAAGAGTTAGATTCTTTGTGTGAAAAGTCTAAGAAAAACAGTACAAAAATGGATGGTTTCGAAAATGAAACAAACAAAGAAAATGAAAATGATCCCAGTAATGCATTGAGACTCAACCTGTCTATTCTTTTAAATTTATTGGATGGTGTATTGGAGACACCGGGAAGAATTATGGTTATGACGTGTAACTACCCAGAGCGGTTAGATAAAGCACTTATCAGACCCGGTCGTGTTGATTCTATCGTACATTTTACCAAATGTGATTGTTATGATATTGCTGAAATAGTACATGCCATTTATGGAGTAGATCTAGATGAAAATACGGTGATGTCTTTTCCATCTTATATTTGGACACCCGCCCAAGTAAATCAAGTTCTCTTTGAAAATATGAATAAACCTATTAACAGCGCCATTGATTATTTACTAGATGTAAAAAATGTGAAAAACGATTTTGACGAAGACAGTGATGAAGATGATAATAATCAAGAAAATAAAGAAGAGAATGGAAAAAAATCTGTATCTGAAATAGAACAACAAGAGTCAAAATCGGAGTCAGAGTCAGAGTCAGAGTCAGAGTCAGAATCCAAAAAAATAGACTTTAATGATAAGCAGCATTTATTGCTAAATAAATCACATATAAAGGTTGATCCGTTGACAACACCGATGTGTGAAATAATTGGCAAATCAAGCAATCAAAAACCAGTAAATTACAATATAGAAAAAGAATTTAATGATACTGTGAATCTTCTTAAAAACTTCAGATTTTCCAATTCTCTACTCTTACAAAATACAACAAATATTGAACCTTATGATCCTGATAATAGCGATTGGATGCCCGTCAACCCATGTCGCTAATATCTTCGGATGCCTAATCTTTATTTTTCTTTCAGAACATTTTTTGTGTTGATAATATAAGTTATATATAGTGGTTTCCAAAATGTACAAAACGATTTTAATAAGTGCTGTAGTATTCATTATTCTTTTCTTTATTTTTAACTTTCAAAGAAAGAGATTAAATGAGATGTTTATTGATAAAGCATCGGACGCCTATAGTGATACCATTACCTCTGTATTTAGAACACATTTATTAAGGAGACCTACATCACAAGAAATAAGTAAATACCGAAGTTTAATGGCAACTCCTAATGATTTAAATAAATTAATGGTGGAATTAAGAAAAATGAAAGAGTATCGTGATTTACAAGAAGGTTCTAAAATCGCAACCCGTCAAACAAGTGAGAAAGAATTATTTGAGGGGACTTCATCCCCAAATATTCCATTACAAACTGAAGACTATGATATTATTGATGTTCGCGTCGATCAATTAAAAAAAGATGTAAAAACTAAATTTTATCGTCGTGTTATTGAACTCTATGATGTCATTCTCAACCGAATGCCGACCATGAGAGAACTCAATTACTATACAGCTCGAATGGCCACTGATGATTCTTTAACACGAGATCAACTACAAAAGATTCTTCAATCTTCAAGAGAGTATCAAATTCTTAAACGAAACCAAAGTAACCAAGTGTACAGTGAGCTTCCTATGAATGCCACAAACGCACAAATTGAGTACGAAGTCGAAGAAATATATAGAGAGATAATGGGTTTACCTACATCAGACGAGACATATGATCAAGATCATAATCGGCCTCTTGATTTAGCCGATGAAGAAATGATGTCTCCACAAATGTTGGAATTTTTAAAATACAAATATGTTTCTTATGAATTAGATAAAAATAAACTAAAAGACCTTATCAAACTCATTCAAGAGCTTGATAAAAAAAATGTGTTCTTAGACAAAATAATTAATGTTAATATTCCACGACAACAAAAGAGTCATGGATCTTCTAATAATCTTACTCAAAAAGAAGCGCAGGAACCACGAAAAATAAAAAACCGAAAAGAAAACAATGACACCAAAAAATCTCAAGAAAATAAACAAAAACAATCTCTTTCTACTGAAAGTGTTTTTCAACCATTTGTAAATAGAGTGAAATCAATTGTCCATTCTAATCTTAACCAACAGACAGAAACAACAGAGGAATCAAATGAAACAGATTACGAAAATGAAACAGATGGATCTTTTAATTCAAGTAATGAAATTGAAGGATTTACAGACAAAAGAAAGAAGAAAAAGGAAAAAAAACGTAAAAACACTAAGATAGAAAGAACAAACATGAAAAAAAAGAAAAAAGGAGTTGACGTGGCAGAAGGTTTTTATGACAGGAATCAAAATGAATTGTCTCCTGAAGAATTGAGATTGAGACAAGAAAAAAAAGATTTAGTAAAGAGGCGGTTTGATGAAATATTCAATGCGAGATTCGAGAAAGAACCTCGCGTGACCGGATACTTTAATAAAAGAATTGAAGAAGTCAAACAAGAGCAACGCGATGATTTGTTTGATTTATGGAATGATCGCCAAAATGACCTCGTGAGAAAAGTTTATGAAATCAAAAACCCTGATCATATTCAAAAACCTAGATCTGAAGGATATCATAAACAAATATTTCATGATATAGATAGGTCTAAGTTTCTTTCAAATCAGGAACCCACAATATGGCAACAAGAAACCCTAAATATGAATGCATCGTCATTTAACAGTAAAACAAAAGAACCACAACAATCGTTTTCAACGAATGCTTCCAAAGAAGAAAAACCAACAATATTTAAAAAAACTAAAAACCCATTTTCAACTCGGGTAGAACAAACAACTGAAACGAATACTAATACTAATACTGATACTAATACTAATACTGATACAAATTTAAAAGAGAACACAACACCGAAGAAAATACAAAAAACGAAACCTGAAAGCAAGCCAAATAAGTATTTAAGACAGGAACCTCAAGCTAAAATTGAAATTGAAGATAAAGAAATTAATATCGCACCGTTTATGAAAACGACTACAGATAAACCAAAATATTATGAGCATCCCTTAATTTCCGATCCATCTTTTTTTAGTAATTATTATGAATATGATACAAGCTTTAAACCCGTTTATTATAAAGACTTAGATCAGATCAAAAATACAGAAATACCTCCATACCTTACTGAAAGTTTAATTGAACTTAAAAACGGATACAATAAAGACTTACATGATAAGAGAAAGCCGCCTACTTACAACATTTGCAATGTAGATCCTTTTGAGGAAATCCATAAAAAAACAAAAGAAGTTTATAACAAAAGACGGAATGGGTTAGCTTATTTGCAGAACCATCGTAATCAAACCGAATTAGACGATATATGTAAACGGCAAAACAGATTTTTAAACGATCCTACATTGATTCGTTCAAAATTCTAACGCTGTAATCTTTCTATTATTTGTTCTTTTGACATACCTTTAACTGCATCATAGCTCATACCATGTCTAAACACTGCGGTTACCATCATTTCCAGTGCAGATCTATCCTTGTAAAAACGGGGCATATCATCTAGCATTTTTTGAATATGTGAGGGAATTGATTTGTCAGAAGTATGGCGCATCATAGCATCCACTACTTTCATCCTATCACATTTGGTCTTTGATTTTACCATAGGAGAACGTGGAACTTTTTTCACAAGAACTATCTTTGATTTAGGTCTAAGAAAACCTCCAGATTGATTGGCATAATCATCAAAAGATTCAGAACATCCACAAGTCATTTTTCTAATATTTTTTACTCTAAGAAGAGAAAAAAATATCACTACGATTTTTTAATTCTTTCCTCATAAAATCTATTTCTTCTAAATTTTTTTTTGCGTCTGTTATCAAATCTTGGAATTCAGATTCTGTAATCTCTAAATCTTTTTTATTTGTTATGTTTTTTATTTCGTTCAGCGATAAAGACAGAAAGGAATTTATGCTCGTGATGATATAATTCATTTTATCCAGATCAAGTATTACTTTTTTGTGAAAATCTATGATTGAAACTTTTTCCTGTGTATAAAATCCCTTATCAAATGGTTCAAGAATGTGTTCAACGATAAAACTTCGATTGAGATGGAATACTCTTACAATTTTGTCAATATCTAAGACCATACCAACTTTATTTTTTATTTTCGGCAAAATTATGTTTATTTGATTCAAATTATAAGAAAAAACAAGTTTAAAGTTTTCAAAAGACATAGACATTTTCTTGACTATTTTATCTATTTGATAATCTTTTATTTGTTTGATTTTAGACCCTTGGAGATTTAAAATGCCTCCAAGGTTGCCATTGCTCAAGGCAGTCTAAATTTTCGTTTGGAGGTCACCATCCCATCGAAGAGAAAGCCTCACTTAAGAGATCGTGGAAACCCGAGTGAGCAACTCCCTACCGACGCAGTAGGCCTGAAATATAGGCTTTTTTGTTGTCTAAACACAATGAACTCTTTTGAAGAGGCTTAGACAACGCCTAACAATTTTAAGTTGATCTCTTTAGAGATATATGATATATGTATTATCTACTTAAGTAGTTTTATCAACCTGCATTTTAAATCTCCAAGGGTCTAAAAAAATAAAAATAATTTAGATATATTCGATTTGCTTTTCATGACACAATGCATTGTAAGCGGCATCGTTTTCGGCTTGTTTTTTATTAGAACCTGTTCCGATGGCAATGATGGATTCTAATTTATCTTTGATACACACATCAAACTTTTTACCGAACGGTGTCGTTTCATTATTTATTTCATAAAATTGAGGAGAGTATCCATAAGTAGTTATGAAGTACTTTAAAAACTGATCTTTGTAATTTGTATTGGAAAGAATAAGTTGAGTAAAATCTATATTTTCTTCAATGAGATTGATGAGCCATGTTCTACATAGAGATAAAGGTTCAATAGAAGGATTTGTTTCGGCTTGGGTTTGAAAATCTTTGTACATAGCACCTAAAAATGACTCAAATACGTCTTCTAATATTTTTTTATTGTTTCGTCCATTATTACTTTCGATTTGTTTGGAAATAATGATGAATTCAGGAATCCTCGTGTAAGAACATAGTTGAGACAACATGTTTCCATTAACCAGTTTAGTTCGGATCTTGGTCAGAAATCCCTCGTTTTCTCGTTCTGGGAATCTATCAAACAAATAAATGCTGACGATCGTTGCCAAAATTGTATCACCTAAAAATTCCAAACGTTCGTAGGATTCTTCCTGTAAAGGCAAACAATCTTCAGGACATTGTATATTTCCATCTTCGAAATTCTCATTTTTTCTTGTGCAATAGGATTTGTGAACCATCGCGGTTCTATAAAAGTCTATATTCTTAGGTTTGGCATCCAAATCATATTGTAACAAAATAGATGTCACATCTCCTAACTGAATCACTTTATTGGAGGTGTTGTAGGGAAGTTCAACTTGATCCATATTTATAAATAAATTAAAAATGACATACACTTATATCATTTTGTTTTAATAAGAATGAGTTTCAAATTTTTAGACTTGAAAACATATCTTCCAGATTATTTGTACTCGTTCCACTGGTCCCAAAATTCCTTTTCATGGTTGCTTTGACCTTGATATTTTGGATTGCTCTTTTTATTTTATTATATCTATTTTGATAGGCCATGACACAATTGTAACGTTCGCCGTCTAGCATATTCGTATTAATGACAGTCTCATAGATGGATTCAACACACATAAACAACTCATGAACTTTATCAAAAACATAGCATCCCATATACGAATCGTAATTTAGTATAGAGTTTTGTGGGAAATTGAGTGTGTCTACATCAGAATCATTTATCCATATTTCGTTGCAATTCAGGATGAGTTTATTTTTTTGTGCAATAGCGTACGAAAAATAAGAATGTTCCTCCGTATATAAAATGTCGTTCGAGTTATCGTTTATCAGTGCTTCTATGAAGGACCAAAATATATTTGAAACATCAAAGTATGTTTCCGTCTTCATTCGTTTGCAACGATTTGATATTGTGACCGATAAAAAATGTACTTATAAGTATAGAACGTTAATAAAAATCAGTTTTTTTTGCTATAATGTTCACCAAAAATAAACTTATAACCATTTTATTAGCTCTCTTACCCATTACTCTAGGATCATTAGTAGGAATTCTGGCCTCATCAGAAAAAGGAAGAAAATGGTATGACACCTTAGAAAAACCTTCATACGTTCCACCGCCGTTCGTTTTTGGTATTGTTTGGCCCATATTATACATTTTGTTTGGAACCTCGATTGCTTTGTACATATGGAATGCTAAATTGTCTTTAAAAATAAAAAATCCGGCTACGATCGCCATCATCTTGTTTTTAGTTAATCTTTTCTTTAATTTGCTTTTTACCCCCGCGCAATTCTACTTCAAAAGCTTACTTTGGGCCATGCTCATATGCTACGCGACATTGATTTCTGCCATAGCTTTAGCAGTCTTTTTCTATATGCGTCCACTTGCTTCTAATAATAACAAAATAAGAAATTTCATGCCATCTCTACTTATGATACCTTATGTTTCCTGGCTCATTCTCGCATGTGTCATGTCGACGCATGTATATAGTTTGAATTCAAACAAATAAAAGATTAGTGCGTTTGAATCCAAAATAAAAAATATTACATTTAATTGTAAAAGGTAAAAAGAAAAGAAATAGAATTATCAATATAAAATTGTTTTTTTAAAATTTATCGCTCTCATAGCTCAGAGGTTAGAGCGTGTGGCTGTTATGTCATTGCAACCACAAGGTCGGCCGTTCGAATCGGTCTGGGAGCGATATAGTTTCTTTACGTTTTTGTATGAATTGATAAACTTATAATTTAAAAATTAATTTTATTTTGACCTAGTGGTTTGCAAAATACCCAATTTTCTATGTTTTCTATCGTGGTTTTTGCGATGTTGTCCAAAGCTTCTTGCGTCAAAAATGCGGAATGCGGGGTGACTAATACTTGGGGATATGCGAGCAAAGTATTCAGTTCCCTATTATATGATCTAGTTTTCATTCTTGTCTGAATATTGAACATCGTATGATCGACAAAGAAAATATCGTCTTCATTTTCATACACATCCAAACCTACACTTCCTAGTTTTCCGGTATCTAATGCCTCAAATAAAGCCGATGTGTCGATTAATCCACCCCGACTCACATTGATCAACATAACTCCTTCTTTCATTTGGTCTATTTTTTCTTTGTTTATCAAATGATATGTCGAGGGCATGAGTGGGCAATGAAGAGTGATGATATCACATTGTGGCAACATCTCCTCCATTGAAACATACTTCACTCCTAAAGCCTCGACTTTTGGATTTGGATGCACATCATAGGCAAGAACATGACATCCGATCCCTTTCAGAATTCTTATCACTTCATATCCGATCGATCCCGTACCGACAACTCCAACTACTTTTTGAAACATCTCGAAACCTATTAAACCATTCAAAGAATAATTTCCATGAAGTGTTCTTTGATGTGCTTTATTGATGGAACGATTCAAACAAAACATATGAGCGATAGCATGCTCGGCCACCGATTGTGGAGAATAAGATGGTACTCTTGCGACTTCTATTCCTTGTTTATTTGCTTCATCTATGTCAACCCTATCATAGCCGGCACATCTCAAAGTAATCAATCGAACACCTTCATCTTTCAAGGCACGAACGACGTTCTTATCACAATTATCATTCACGAATATGTTGACGACTTGACATCCGCGAGCTAATCTAGCCGAAGAAACGTCCAAACGCACGTCAGTGAAGAAAGAATTGGGGAATCGTTTTTGAAGCGGTTCTCTCAAAAAATCTTTTACATATTGTTGGGCCGAGAAAACTTGGATATTCGTCTTTGAAGTACGAATCTTATCGACTAAATTTTGTTTTGTCGATTGACAAATAGGACGGTAAGAATAATAGCGATGATGCATGGTCAAAAGTACATACGTACTTTAAATAAATAGTTTTTTTATTTATATATTTTTTTGTTAAAAAGCGAGAAAATTGAAAAAATATAAAGCCCTTTTATATTAATGTAAAGCAAACAAGAAAAGAGAAAAGAAGATGTCAATGAGCTTCAACGCAATGATGTCTACTCCTCCTCAGTTTGGAAGTGTCGTAGTCAACTACGAAACTCAACCCGTGCGTAGGAATCTTCTCTCTGAGTTTAATCTTGCGGCGTCCTCTCCCTCTTCCTTTCCCAATACTTTTGAGTCGCTTGTAACTCCTCCTGCAACTCCACTAAACCAACCGATCGTCCCACGCCATATCACAAGTGTTGTGCGCGCTCCGGCCAAGTTGTGTTTGGAGAGAGAATATGCTTCATCAAGCATTAACCGTTCACATCCTATTTTTGGATTGATCGGCTGCGAGTAATTTATTAGCTTTACTCCAACATACCCTTACTATTTTAGAGTCGTGACGAATTTATTTGTTGCGACTCTAATCTTTTTAATTTTGTGTTTGTGTACGCTTCTTCGAAACTTGAATAGAATTGAGAATAATTTTTTCCATTTTGAGTACGAGAGGCTCACTTACATTCAATAGTTGCGCAATGTCATTTAGTTTGAATGGTATTTTCAGGATTTTGAATGTCACAAATATAATCGAGGCTATAAGTTTTTCAATTTGTGATAAAAACAATACATCGGGAGCATGATCTCTCAGAATATCTACAATTTTTGTACATTTTCCCATAAATTGCTTTTCTGAAAGACTAATCAGGTTCTTATCAATTTTAGGTTTTGCTCTCAAAAAGTCATATGAAATTCGAATTAATCTCGGAAACGTATCTATTATTTTAGTAAAGATTTGTTCGGAAGAAGTTATAAACAGATAACGGAACTCGGTGTTTATCAGTTCATCAGAAAGCTCTTTACATGCCCATTGAATGGAAGGAACACCAACTTTTTGACAAATATATGTTTGAGAAACAAAAGCACCTCGGGTCATATTTCGAGAGGCAAAGAAAACACATGATGTACAGAATTCAGTACGTCTTTGTTCACCCTTGATTATTTTTTTTGTTCTTTGAAAAAACAATTCAAGTAGTTTTTTTGCAGTAATGATCACATCATCTGAAACTTTAGTGTCGGATTGAATTTTTTCAAAAATGTCATTAAGTTTCAGGTCAGCCTTATCAGACTCACATGATACGTCAAAAAAACATGTTCGTTCAAAAACGTTCCATTCATCCTCAAAGACGGGAACATCTTGCTCGAGACCGCATGTCATACAGGTCAACTGCGAGGAAGTAAAAACACATGGCTGACGACATTCTCTCTCCTTACAAAGATATTGAACAGAAGTCATTGTTTAGATAAAATATTATAAACATACAAGTCCAATCAGATTCCTTTTTGTGGGAATAGCTTTCAAAAGTAAAATATCGATAAAAACAATTTCATAATGAGTATAAGAAAATGTGTCAACAATAGATTCTGTCTATAGAATTAAAATAAAAAGAAGAGAGAAAGCAAAAAGAAAAAATAATAAATGGAGTTTTCGGCTTCGTGGAAAGTTCTCAATTCGAAACAGAAAAAAACGATATATCTGTTTTTGACCTTCATTGGTTTTACTTTTTTTATTCATCAAGCATTACAGTCTATGTACTACCGACAATGTAGCCGCAATTTTATCATGATCGTTTTCATGAAAGAAAGTGTATATTGCAAATTTTTATCCTTTGTCATAAACTTTCTTGAGTCACGTTTTCTGATTATGCTCCAAAATAATCCATTACAAATTTTGAACTTATAAAAAAATAAAAACGATAAAAATAAATTATCTATTCAAAATATATTTTTCTATAACATCCGCTAACTTGGGTCCGATTCCGTTCACACTTGTCAATATATTGTTTGTCTTTTTTTTCCCTGCTACAGTTTTGTTTTCATCTTCTTGACGCTTTAATAGAATACCTAATTCAAAAAGAGAGTTAATTTTTAATGTGTCGACGATGTCTTGTGCTTTTTTTCCACTCACCCCGGGAATACATGAGAGTTGAATAATAAGACACATTTTGGGATTCATATTTTCTTTTTTCTTAGTATGCGTCGTTACTGCCGCGCAAACATAATCTTCATTATAATCTTTATTTGCGATATTCAATGATTCATGGCTGTCAAAATATTTCTGGGGATCATTTTTGAACCGATTGTATAAATTTTCTAAAAAATAATCAGACTCGTTTTCATTTTCAGAAAACCAAATAGTGAAATTATCTCTTAAAGAACTATTGATTATGGCGCCTGATAATGTTTTATTACCTATATTACTTACGGAGAACCTGGGATCAAAAGAATAGACTCCTTCTAAAAGATAACCGAGACGAACCTCAGGGTTTTCTTGGCGGAAAGCAAGAAGTCTTTTTTTTTGTTCTAAATAACGTCCATCTTTGATAGATGCAGCCAAGTCTTTTATGGTTTTTCTTTCTAAAATCATCCGGATGTATTCTCTGCCATCGGGGGTTTTCTGAATAAACTGGATATCTCCTAAATGAAGATTTCTAGATTCAATCTCGGATACTTTTCGTGACAACCTGTCAAACAAAGATCTTTCCCTATAATCAATAACCAGTAAAAACAATTCCATACGACTGATTTTATGATTATCTATTACAATTGGCCAACATCTTAAGTAATAAATATTATCTAAAAAGAAATAAATATGATTCAGAGAGGTTACAAATCAACATTTCAACCGCCTGCATGGGTGTTACCACATTACACTATGTTTCCTTCATGGGTATCAAGTACATTTGATGTTCCCGAAAGTTCACATAAAGTGCATAACAGTCCCTCATTGCTTTTTCCACATCAAAGATTTGTAAAAAACTTTATCGGAAATCCGGACAGTCCATATCGCGGCATGTTATTATATCACGGTCTTGGAACCGGTAAAACAATTACATCCATATCTATTGCTGAATCTCTTTCAGAAAACAAAAAAATAGTTATTTTGCTTCCCGCATCGCTCGTGAGCAACTATATAAAAGAAGTTATTTCACGAGGCAACCATATGTTCGATGTTGGAAAGAATCTATGGACCTTCATAGACGACAATGATCCGTCATTTTTTGATCTCCGTAACCAGATGTCCAATCTTGGTGTCAAAAATTATTTAATTAAAAAACAAAAAGGATTCTGGATTTATAAAAGCTTAGACAAGAGACAACAAGATTTTGGACCAACGGAAACGACAGAAATGAATGTTGTAGAAAGAAACTGGCAAATTTATGAAGATTTAAATTCCGAAGAAAAAATGCAAATCCAAATGCAAATAGAAAATATGGTTCGTTCACGTTATCAGTTTATTCACTATAATGGTATTTCAATGAACAAGATCAGAGAATTTGGAAGAGATATGTTTGACAATAAGGTAGTTATCATAGATGAAATTCACAACTTTATATCTTCTGTGAAGAATGAGAGTCATATTAAAAAAATACTTTATCAACTGCTCATGGAAGCCAAAAATGTCAAGATTATCGGGTTGTCAGGAACTCCTATAATTAATGAACCCATTGAAATAGCTTTTTTGGCAAATTTGTTGCACGGTTATATGACTATTTCACGTGTGTCTTTGGTGCCGGATAAAGCTTTTTTTGACAATCTTGAAGGAATCAAAACCTATTTTCAGAGTCATCGATACATCGATTATTTTGAGATATTAGACACCAAAGGAGAAATTATTGTTCGACTTGTTCCTTTTGGATTTAAAAGAATCGGTCCAACTTCTTCATTGGTAGAAAAGGAAATAGATACACGATCTTTGCGTGATAACCGATTAGACATACTGAAAAAAGAAATGATCAAATTGTTTGGTGTGACGATTAAGAAAACCGCGCATGAAAATCACAAGTTGCTTCCAGACGACGACTCTTTCAATGATTTTTTTTCTTTTACTACAGACATTGAACAATTAGAAGATATCAGGCAACCTCTTGCCCCCATGAGAAATAAAAAAGTATTCATGCGTAGGTTACAAGGTATCATATCTTATTATGAATCTTTTGATGAAAGCCGATTTCCACGTGTACCTGCCATGATGTTTGTACATATAAAGATGCCGGATAAAGTGTTTGAAAAGTACGAACTCGTAAGAGAAAAAGAACGACAAAAAGAAAAAAGGGGGAGACGACAAAGATTAAAACCCAACCAATCCGATAAAATACTGTCCCTGGAAACCTATAAAGCTTTCTCACGTGCATTATGTCTATTTTGTTTTCCTGACGAGATACCGAGAATATACCCGAGTGATATAAGAAAGGCGTTTATAAAAGAATTAGACGTTGAAGGATTGGTTGAAAGTGGGAACTCTAAAAGCTCAAATAGTCATGATGAAGATAAAGAGAAAGAGCGTAAGAATGAAAGCAGTTCGCTTTATGAATCTAAAAAGGCAGAAATGATGATGAGTCTTAGAAAAAACAAAAAAGAAATATTTAATGGGAGATGGTTTAAAGACCTATGGACCTAAATATTATGAGTTAATGCTTAAACTAAAAGACAGTCCTGGTTCAGCATTGATTTATTCACATTTTCGTGAAATCGAGGGTATAGGAATAATGAAGGAAGTGTTGAATGCACATGAATATTTCATGTTAGACGCCGTCTTTAAAAAGAATGAAGGATGGTCACTAGATCTTCCTTCAGATAAGAACAAATGGACTAAACCATTTTATATCGTGTTTTCAAAAGACAAAACCAAGAATAATATCTTGATCGATATATTCAATTCTCATTTTGAAAATCTCCAACAGTACCCTATTATTTTTCACCAAGTTAATGAGCTTTTAAAAGTAAAACAAGCAGAAAGTGGAAAAAGGATCGAGAATAACATTCGCGGCGATTTGATAAAAGTGGTGATGATCACACAGAGTGGAGCTGAAGGAATTTCTTTAAAAAATGTGCGTCAAGTTCACATTCTTGAACCTTATTGGAATCCAATTCGTATCAAACAAGTGATCGGGCGTGCGGTTCGCGTGGATTCACATAAACAACTTCCTCCTCAAGATCGTGTTGTTAACACTTATATGTACATCATGACATTGGGAAATCATGTCTTAGAAGAAGACTTTAATCGTACTTCTGATGAGTTTTTGAAAGGCATTGCAGATAGAAAACAAAGACAAATAGAGTCGGTGCAATCATTATTACAAATGACCGCCGTAGATTGTTCTCTCAACAAGAAGGCACACAAACACATTGAGAGTTGTTTTAGAATGCCGAAGGAGTTTGGCACTTTTGCTTACAAACACACTAACGTGTATTCTAATGTTTCAAATACCGTTTTGGAAAAGAAAATCGTTATGAAAAAGATAGACCACAAGATTAAAGCACTTAAAGATCCTAAGAACGGACACTTGATTTATTATTTAGAAGATAGCGGAGATGTCTTAAACACGAACGCATTTAAGGACAAAAAAATTTTAAAAGTGATTGGAAAAATATTCGAAAATCAAAATGGAAAAAAGACCATAAAATATATTTCCTAATGTTGTATTTTTTGGGGCCAAGTTTTGCATTATACGATATTGGGTGTGATGACCGTATTGGCATTTCCCATAGCTGTTTTAATTTGCATTGAAATAATGGGTTGGAGCGTTATGTTTATGATATGTCCTAAAGACGAAGGAGTCGCGGATTGTGGAAAGTTCAATTCGTTATGTTTTTTTATGAGATCTACCATTTTTTTATCTATGACAAATCGGCCATTATCGGCGTCGAATTCACCCGGTGCTTGTATCATGAAGTACCTATGAAAACCATCAGAATTTGTTTTTCCTGACTCAAGGATATCATGTCCCTCGGGTCTATTTATAAACTCCATGATTCTGTTGTAAGAATAAGAGTTTTCTATATAATTTTGATACGCTGGATCTTCTTCAAGATCTTCGCTTTCTTCTTCAAAATAGGGTATTTTAAATTTTTTAATGTATACCGTGTCACCTTTAGAGAACTCGTTTTTATCAAATGACTTATCAAGTACAATTTTCAGATATTGACGGTTATAGTCAACATATTCTACTTTCCAGACATGGTATTTGTCTAAGGCTTGATTAAAAAGAGATCCGTTTGGTTTAGTTATGCTGATGGTCAGTCGTGGAAGAGATGCCAATGGAGTTGGATGAAACACTTTTTTTTCGTCTTGCAGGGGTTTCATGATTGTGTAACCTCTTCCATTTTCACAATGGTAACATGCATCTTGAACAAAATGTACAAAGGCTTTCTTGTTCACTTGATTTAATCCATCACAAACATCATTTATCTCATCTATTTGAAGAATCAAGTAGGGAACATTTAAGGAATAGTTATGTACAAAATGTGTTTTGGGGATTGGATTTGTAATAGATCTTTCATTCACGATTTCTGAAGGAATAATTAGTTTGGTGAATGTTAATTCACAAATATTTTTATAGGTTTTTGACATCTCGTTCATTTCTATAGTAAAATTAAACCTTGATTTCTGTCTCAACCAATCTCTGTCATAACCATTTATCGTAATATAATTATAAGGTGAAATGTACAATTGTGTAGGCTGTTCTTGTAATGTTTTCAAGTTTGAATTGTTGAAATATGGCACCGGTTTGGAATGAAATTTGGCATAATTTGTTTTATTTATGATATTTTGATCCGGACTGTCAGAGTCTAGTTTATCATTGTTTTCAGGTTCTACTTGACGACTTAAACTTTGTTGAAACATTTGTGGGTCATAAGGTTGATTTTGCATTTGTTGCTGTTGGATAAATCGGCTCTGCTCATGATAATTATTTTGACCTTCTTCTATGATACTTATATTTTCTCTTTGTTGTTGTAACTGTTGATATTGCTTTTGAAAATCGTCTGGATTAAGCTTGGCATCAGATATCTGACTCATAGGTAATTGCATTTGCTTTTCGTTCGGTGATTGGGGATCACGAGATTGCATCATTTGTTGAAACCTTAGCTCCGTTAATGATTTATCTTCTTCAATAGTGGTATTTATAGGAATAGGCATAGATTCCGTGTTAACTTGCCGTTTTCCGTAAACTTGTTGCTCTCGATCTAATGATCTTTGATTAGGTTTTTTGGAGGCTACCAAATTATGTTTCTTTATGTAAAAATCTCGCATCGTATTCAAACAGATATTATTTAATGTTTTTAAGGGAAGGTGTCGGTTTTGAGGATTAACTTTTACGTTTTGAATGCATTCATATAAAAGACGTCTTGGGTTCGTTTCTGGAAAAGCTTCATAAACATCCACATTGAATAGTTTATACATATAGTCCCCAAACACGTCGACACATTTCTTCATATTGTCTATGTCATCTACGTGGTTCATTTTTCTCTTAAAATTCCTTTATATTTAATTTATCAATTTTGGAACACATTAAAGTACTTGAGAAAGAATGTGTAAAAGAATATAGAAAAGAAATGAAGAAAAAGTGCGTCTGAGAGTATCTAATTAATTTAAATAAAACATAGTAAGTGTATTACATTAAATGACGAGTCACAAAGAAGTTCTAGGGCCGAAAATATTGAATCATGACACATTCGATTTTTCAAAATCAGATATTATTCATCCTGGAACCAACAAAGATATAGATAGCGAAAGATCACTCATTAAGAAAGTGACAATATTTACCGTAGACAGTCGAGATAGAAATCAGTCTACATTTCCTACACCCTCTAAGTATGTGATAGATCTTGATGATGAAATTTGTGATGTTGTTACTGCAGAGTTAATTGATGCACATATCCCTTTTAAAAGTTATATAGTGAATAAAAATAATAACTTGCTCTCAATTGAAGTAGAAGAACAAACTATAGTGGTGGAGATTGATTTGGGTGATTATACACCTCTCACATTGGCTACGATTCTGACCAATAAAATTCAAAATAAAGTTAACACAAAATTACCCACCTTCGAATTCAAAGTAGAATATGACTCAATAACTGATAAATTTCAATTTTATTCTAATAAACCCTTTTTGTTTCATTTCGAGGAAAAGAATATTAAAGTTTTACCTCACAATGCAGGAAAATTACTGGGGTTTGACATGCAAGTGCATGCTTCAAAATTAAAGGGAACACCTAAATACACAAGTACGCCTCATGAACTCCAAGCCAAATATAGAAAAAACTTTGAAGAACAAGAATATGCATTGTTGAAAATATCAGGATTTCATGTTCAACATAGCATCAATCAAATTATAGATAGGACATTTGCTATCATACCTCAAAAAAAAGAAAATCAAAATGTATTTGCCGAGTTTCATAGTGCCAAACGTTACTTCAATCCACCCATTGCTCGCATGACAAAACTTCAAATATCTTTCGTGGATTATAATGGACAGCCTATAGATTTCCAAAATCATGATCATTATTTCACTATTCGATTTGAAAGCTTTAAACATATTCGCAAGTATGCTACATTTCTTGACATTCCCACTGTTTCCTCATCCTAAAGCTATAAAATCAGTTGGCAAGAATCTTTCTTTTATTGAAAATCATTTTGTTAAAACTTATCCTTTTTTTGATTAAATTTTGTGACAAAAGGATAGTCTTTTTTTCACCAACGCTCATTTTTGTATTTTTTTGGGAAATGTATTTATCTATGGTGACCAAAGAACAATCAAATAGATGTCTTTCCGCAGGATGCATTAGCCGTTTAAATTCATTTTCAATGTCGAGCATTTTTTGACATGTTCTCATCATCTCTTCTTGAGACACATCTGTAAACAAATCAGTTAGTGTACTTTGATTAAATTCCGAAAGCTTTGGAGGGAAATTTCCTGTCTTCTCTAAGTAATTCCTTATGATGCTAAAAAATAGCAATGATTCGATGCCACGGTCATATCCATAAAGAAATAAATCTAAGGGAGGTGCATCTAAGAAAAAAATACGTCTTTGTATACTATTAAATGCATACATTTGTCTTTCGTAAGCTAAAGGATAATATAAAGTCTTTTTATAAGAATCTGATTTATCTACTATAAGTCGGGATTCTGTAGAATGTATAGGTGCATAGATTTGTGGCTGAATAATTCCTTTGAGGTACTCATAGGGTTCATCTTTGACTTGTGATTTTGGATAGGGTAAACGAAATTTTAATAGAGCCATATCCGCGTTCAACATTTTGGTCCACTTAGCTTGTGATATCATATCTTTATGGACGGCTTCATCAGAAGGTGAAAGTCTGATATCGCTCATGAAAAGAATAACACATTGGGGATTCATTTTTCGGAATCCATGGACTCTCGGTAAAATAGTACGAGAGACTTTTTCATCGGTCACGAAACCTTCATTACCCGACCATGTAGAAATACGTGGATGTTTGTTCACATTAGATGCAAACTTATTTCCATCATAGAGGTGAAACCAAACATCAGGAAACATGTCTGCAAGAATGGGAATATGCAATCCATTTGCGGATCCTGCATATACAACAAGTTTGGGTATGGTCATTTGACTTTTCCACTTTCTAGTCACCCTATTCAAAAAATCGATTTCGGATAAAAGAAGCTTGAATTGGCCCCAATGGCAACGTCCTTCATAATTTCTTACTTCTGGAATGTACAATTGAGTTGATGTGACATGATTATCTAGTAATTGAAAGCCATAAGAATGTGTATCATAAGCATTCCAAGTGAGAGGAAAAGTAAAATTAGTTTGGGCAAGATATTGTTTATGTGAATTAATTTGTTTGAGAGGAATAGGTGAAGATAATTGAAGCCTTTTACATATTCTTTTTTGCATGTTTTTGATTTCTTCTATATAAACCTGGAAAGCTTGAATCAGACAATTATATAATGAGGAAGAAAATGATGGGAAAGGAGGATTTTCATAAAATTGGGAGGAAATATTAGTGAAGATGTGATCAAGATAATAGGTTGAGAACAAGAAAGCATCCTTAGACGGAGAAGCTTTAAAATTTCTGAAAGTGAAAATGCCTTGAGGATTATACAAACGATTACGAATTGTAATACAACCATTGACATGATGGAATTGATTTGCGATATGAGATAAACATGACATATGAGAATCCTTAATGTTATTCGGAAAGCGACATCCTATAAGCATATTACCTTGTTTTTTTAATAAGGGAATTGCGTGTGATAGGACAGAACACATTTGATACATAAGAATCGAGTAATCTGAAACACTCAATATATCAACCACAATATTATCGTATAAGTCGGCGTTTTTGGTAGTATTATTTGTATTTAGTTCTTTGAAAGCTCGAGATATATCATATTCATAAATTATCGATAACCTTTTTCCTTTATTGTTCCATTTATTTTCCCAAAATACATTTTCAGAAATATTATTGGGATTTATTAATATCACTTGTACAGAATCTTCCGGGAAGATCGATAGAATGGTATTTGCGACATTGAGGTTTTTATAAGATAGGAGCAACCAATGTTGTTTCACATGCTGAGGAGTACCATTTTGCGTAAGGTAAAGAAGAGGGATAAAATATGTAAGAGGATAGTCTTGTGAAGAAATCAATTTACCGTTCACAAAAAGCTTATCTTTGTTCAATTCTTGATTGGCACCTTTGAGCTTTCCTATGGCATAAGGAGATAGTCCGATTTCTTTTATCACCATTTGGAGTGTATCTTGAGGACCAAAACTAGAAACAGCGCTCAGGCTTCTTTTCTTTTTGAATATGGTATCATATGTATTAGCCATCGCTTGCAAAAATTCTTCATAAACCACATTATAGCGTTCTCTAGATTGGTGGCTCACAAAGAATAAATCCAAAGATTTCCTTATGAATTGATCAAAATGTTTATCGTATTCTTTGCGCTCTTTTATCAATGATGTAATAATTGATTTTCCTCGCGTTAGACTTGTTCGACTTTTAGACCCTCCGCTTTGTACGTTGTTTTTCATTATTCTTTTACTATTCCAACCATAATATTTTAGTAAACTTTTATAAGTTTCTGTGTTGGGTTGAATAAGCTTATATTTATGATGATCCTCGAATAAATATGGAGGATCGTCATGATAAATACGAGAGTCATAAACGACGACACTCAAATTAATGGAATCTTCGCCATAAGGTAAAACATATGTTCCTTCTAAGTCAGGAACAATTTCATCAGACCATATAAGGATACAAGGCCAATATCTTGATGACATTGTATTATGCAGATATTGATCGATAGTAGAAGGTGGGTGTTTTGAAACATACCAATGCAATCGAGTATCTTCATCACTATCAATGTTTTTTATATTTAAATTCTCGATTTCATTTGTATCATATTGAACATATAGATACCATCTTAGATTAGGATCTCTCTGTCGGGTATAAGCCATGATTTGTTTAATTTCATAATATGTGACTCTTCGTTTGGGAGAATGATTGCCCCAATCCACCCGTCTTCCATCTAATGTCAACAATGAATATGGGCTGTGAAAGTTATCGACAACCCCTTTGTAAGCGGGTATTTTCTTATCATCTCTGCTTTTTATAACGAGTAAAGGAATTGCCGGCACACGAGTCTCATGAAATCTATTTGAGTCATTTTTCTCATCTTTTTCTTTGTACCTCATCCACAATAAACCTTTGTAGTCTTCTTTTCGAATATTATGTACACTTCCTGCATAATATTTTCTCCAATCTGCGCGTAAAATAACTTGCACAGGAAAAATATTTTCGGGTGTGTGATAATTCATGCGACAAGTAATGATAGCTAAATTCAAAACCATAGAATAAGATAATTCTGGACTAATTAAAAAATCGATAATCCCTTTTTTCTGACCCTCTTCTCCATAAAGATTTTGGTGGACGATAGGAAAAGGAAAAATAATATAATCCTTCCATTCTTGGTTTATCATTTTTTGTTCCAGAGTTTTGAAATCGCCTAATAATAAAGGTCGGTCATTTCTTTTTACCCAATAAGAGGAATTATCATAAGGGTTTTTCCAAGTCATGGCATTATTACATTGGTAATTTGTAGACCACTCTAATTGCTCACAAATGCCATGATTTTGGGGAGTCTTGTTGAGGAGAGAAGATCTATTTGATAAAAAAGTGTTTTGACATAAAGTGTCAAAGTAATATGATGCTAGTTCCCGATGATCTTGAATGATCTTTTCAGAAGCTTCTAGTGATAAACCTTGAGATATAGCTTGCTTTCCTTTGATGTATTTTGCCCAATCTAGAACCGCTCCACAGAAAGATAATTCAGAGAGTGAGTCAGAATCGGTATAGAAATCAGAACATCTTGATATATATGAATGATCATTCTTTATAAGATATCGATCATAATTATGATTTACTGCTCGTAAAACTTCACGATGTTCTTCGTCATCTAATTGAGGAACCGGATAAAAATCGGTTGGTGGAATACCATCATCTTTTATCAAACTTCCCCATTTCAAGCGTTTTTGAAAAATGGCATGTGCATGATCTATTATAAAATCATATTGTTTGATATAATCCAACATTTGGGTTCCTCTATTAGAAGGATTAAAATTGTTATTTACGCTACCGTAAACACCCAACATTCTTTCTAAATACATCCTCTTGTTCAGAAATCTAGACTCCTTATGAGAATATCGACGAGAACTCATTTATATACTTGAAATAAATTAAAAGATGATATGGTTTTGAAGTTTTTTTTACGAAAGAGTGTGTTTCTCAAACTATTGACGAGATCGTCTGATCTTTGTGTGATCGATTTTTCACAAATTTGTTTTTCGTTGAGTTTAGGATGTTCCAGTGAAAGAATTAGAAAAACCATGCTGAACATTCCACATTCCGTATTTTTATATTGATGTCTGGTCTGATTTCTTTCAAAAAGGAATGGTTTAGAACGATAATTTGTTGCTGTTTTCCTGTCACTTTCATGAAGCTCGCGAAATTGTTTCTCTATAATTTTGTAAAATTCTTGGACCTCTCTGGGTTCTTCTTCAGCAAAGGAATCATAATAAAAAAACCGTATTTTGGACTATCAGGATCAAAATCCGCAAAACAAGCTACCCAATGACTTCCGGGTTGATCATGGGGATCAAAGTTTAGAACCAAACCGATGCAAGATTTTCCCTTTTTAAATAAATTAACTAAATCGATTTTGCATATTTCTCCGACGATACATTGTGAACTGTCTTTTTTTTTCATGAAATCCATAGGAAAAACGCCTAAAAAAGAAAACTTTCCATAGGCTGCTTCATATTGTTTCATGACTTTGAGTATATCGAAAGTTTCTAGTAACTCGCGTTGATTTTTTACCCAACTCGATTTCATCACGGGTCGGAAGTTTTTACTTAAATATTGATAAAGATCATGATAGTTTTTTTTAAAGATATCTTGTTCGATCCAACATTGATCTTTTTCCATCCCACACACTTTTGAAAATCTTTCATTTAAGGCGTTATATAGCATTTTGAAGGATTTAAACTTATGCAATGGAATTTCTTTATAAATGATGTGATCTTCTTCAGATTCCTTTTTTTCTTTTGTCTTTTTGTTTTTTGTAGAGTTATACATTTTCACAATTTTATTATAGGCATGTGCCAAAGTGCGGAGTTCTGAGTGCGTCAAACATGTTTTATATTTTTTAAAATGGTCGGCAGCGGAAGGAGAACATGCGCCAAAGTTTTGTATCATTTTTTATGCGTTTAGAGTTTATTAATTATTTATGCGATCTTTTCTAAAAAATGAAACATAAAAAATTGAAAATAAAAATAGTATAAACAAATAACACATTACTACTTGAGACGCCTCACTCTCTCGTAACAGCATGACAGAAAAGCCTACGAATACAACAAATTCAGAATTGTCAACTTTTTTATCGAGAAGATACGTCCAATCAGGATGCAATTTCAACTATCTGAGTTTAGGGAGACCAGGCGGGAGGTTTTACATCGAAGCATTAGATGTTCCTCAATTCATTAAGTTGTATTGTAACGCATTAGACAATAATGATGATTTATATCTGTCAGAACGAAATCGCCATATTGGGCCGGTCAAGGTAGATTTTGATTTTAAATTTAACCTGAATGTCCTGAAGGAATGTGAAGAAAAAGAAAAAAGTGTCGAAGACGAAGATAAAAAAAAGGTTATCAAGCATTTGAAAACCAAAAATATAGAGGAGATCGTTTTAATTTACGTTCAGACCTTAAGGAATATTTTTGAGATTTCAGATGAAGATGATCATTTGCTTACAGCATACGTTACGGAAAGAAAAGGGACAGTTGTGACTCCGGATAATCAAGTGAAAGAAGGATTTCATTTGATGTTTCCACATATTGTCAGCAAAGCGAGTACACAATACGTTATAAGAAATACCATCATACCGAAATTAGCCCCGATTTTTGAGCGCATGAACTGTTCGAACAGTGCTGAAGATATAGTAGATGAGGCAATTATTGAGAGAAACAATTGGATGATGTATGGAAGCAAGAAATATGGTCGCGAACCATATCTTTTGACCAAAATCTTTCAACCAAAAATTGATTCCCGAAACCTTAAAGAAGAGGAAGTTATTAAATTGAATTGTGTCAAGGTAGTTCCTAAAACGATTAAAAATTCGGACTATGTAGAGTTGTTTTCCATACGTAACAAGTACGATGAAACTCATGTGAGAAATCAATGGCTTTCCATCATCAACGACTTTGAGATCGAGCAAGAGGAACGGCGTAAAAAGATGGAGATATCTAAAGAAATCATTATGGAAAATAATAATGAGAGTAAAAATGAATCTTCTGATTTAGATTTCGCTCAAGTAGAAAAGCTTGTGAAAATATTAAAAACTGAACGCTTTGACAATTATGAATCATGGATTCGTGTAGGATGGTGTTTGCGAAACATAGATCATCGTTTACTAGATGTTTGGGATGATGCAAGCAAACGTTCCAAAAAATATATCGAAGGTGAATGTCAGAGATGTTGGATTAAGATGAGGAAATGCGGATTAGGTTTGGGTACATTACATATGTGGGCTAAACACGATGATCCGGATGCCTATAAAGATATCGTCCATAACGAGCTTCGCACTTTGATAAAAAATAGTCTTAAAGGCGATCATACGGATATTGCTCATGTTGTTCATTTCATGTATCAGCATAAATACGTCTGTACGTCTTTTAGATATAAACAATGGTTTGAATTTAAGGATCATCGTTGGGTTTTAACAGACAATGGTGTAAGTTTAAGAAAAAAAATTTCGAGTGAAGTGTGGGCGGAATACACCAAAGCGTCTATAGATTGGTCTCGTCGCGCGATGAATATGGAAAGTGAAGATGAGCAGATTCAATGTCAATCGATTTCTAAGAAACTCAGTAACATCGCTAGCAAACTCAAAAACAAATCCTTCAAAGAAAGCATCATGGGTGAATGTATGGAATTATTCTATACAAAGGGTTTTGAAGAACTGTTAGATAACGACAATAGTCTCATCGGATTTGAAAACGGCATCTACAATTTGGACACAGGAGAGTTTCGCGATGGTCGTCCCGAAGATTATGTATCACTGTCAACGCAATGCAATTACGTTGAATATAACCCAAATCATCCATTTGTCATTGCTATCCGAAATTATATGTCACAAGTGTTTACCAAGCCTGATGTACGGGAGTATGTATTCAAATTGTTTTCGACATTCTTACACGGATCCGTAAAGAATCAAAAATTTTACATTTGGACGGGAAGTGGATCAAACTCTAAATCCCTATTAGTAGATTTCTTTATGAGGAGTTTCGGACAATATTGCTGTATTTTTCCTGTCACACTATTGACCATGAAAAGGCATGCCTCAAATGAAGCCAATAATGAAATAGCATTAGCCAAGGGAAAAAGATTTGCTCTGATGTCTGAACCTTCCGAAGATGAAAAATTAAATGTAGGGCTTATGAAAGAGTTGACCGGAGGAGACAAGATTACGGCCCGTAAAATATATCATGAACCTATTGAGTTTACACCTCAATTCAAAATGGTTCTTTGTTGTAATAACCTTCCATCCGTACCATCAGATGATGGTGGAACATGGAGAAGAATTCGTGTTGTAGAGTTCACATCCAAATTCGTGGAAAATCCGCAAGAGGAAAACGAATTTCCTATCGATTATGATTTGTCCTCTGCAATGGTACAGTGGAGGCCCTATTTCATGTCTATGCTTCTTCATTACTATAAGCTCTATAAAGTTGAAGGAATGCAGGAGCCGGAAGATGTCCTCAAATGCACATGTGAATACAAGAGAAATAATGATCATATGTCAGACTACATTTACACATGTATTGAGAAGAAGGAAGGACACTTTTTGTCATTGAATGACGCTTTTGCCGAATTGAAATCATGGGTGCGTGAAGACAATATTTCGATGCGTATTCCCACAAAGCCGGAATTAGAAAAATATCTTTCTCGTGTTCTCACGAAAAGTGTTCTAAAAAACAATGTAAAATGTTATCCAGGATATAAATTAAAGACGCAAAGCCAAATAATTAATGATGACAATCCCGAAAACTTGTAAGTTTATGTAAACTTTATTATGTCAATCTTATTTCTTCCCAAAAATTTGATAAATTCTTATTTTTTTTATATAAGAACAATTGTTGATTATTATATTATCGGTAAAAAATGACCACACTTTCTGATATGATTTTCAATAGTCTAAAAACTATCCATGAAATGATGTATGATCGAGGGTTTATCGAATGGAGTGAGAAATTAAAAAAATTAGATAATAAATGTGTCAAAGACATGGTTGTGAGGAAAAACGTTTTTCATTTTGATATTGAGGATGAAGATGGTAAACAATTGCGTGTATTGTATGCGCTTCAGCAAAAATTTAAACTATCAGAAGTAAAAAAGTATCTAGATACAGATTTTGATTTGACCCTACTTATCCTCAAGGAGAAAATCAGCACAACCAATACTAAGTCTATTGATGAAATGCGTAAAACGACAAATGATATTCAAGTATTTCAACTGAAAGAGTTGCAGTTCAACATCACGCGTCACGTGTTAGTACCTAAACACGAACTTTTAGGATGGGACAAAGAAAACGAAGTCGAAACAATTTTAGAGAGCTATCAACTTAAATCAAGATATCAACTTCCTCTTATTTTAAAATCGGACCCAGTTGCAAAATATTTGAATGCAAAACCAGGTAATCTTGTGCGTGTCATTAGATCTTCACCGACTTCAGGTCAATACGTTCTATATAGATGTTGTATGTGATATGAATGTATAATAATAAAAAAAACATTTCTTATTATAAATCAAAGTATAGCTTTTTAATAAATGGCTTCAGGAGGTGCTAACTTTATTCCATCAAGTAATCGATCTGTTTTACAAAGTAATCAAAACAATATTTATGGGCATTTTAGTGATTTGAGAATCAATAATCATGAATTATTTCCTACGGTAGAAACAATGCGTTCTCATCTGCCCTCGGACGATATAGCAACACGTTTTGTTCAAATTGTAAGTAGTATTGGATCTCCAGAACAATATAATCAATATTCTTTTTTTAACCAAGTAGTTTCTTTTGATTTTTCTCGCGCATTAACCTCCCAAGAAAGTTCACAAATCAGTAATTATTTAAGCACGTTTAACGACCATGATAAATGTATTTTAGAAGTTGTGGTAAATCCTAACCCTAATTTATTCAGAAATTGGGAATCATTGAGTAATAATTATATTAAAAGTGATCTGATACAAGTCATTGTCTCAGATCTAGAAAATGACTTGAATAATTTAAATAATGCAAATGCAAATCCGCTTTCTCATGGCTATAAACAAGATCATGACAACTACAAAACACTCATGAAAAATGTTTGCCGTAATATTTTCCGTACACATTACAATGACCTTAAAAATCAGTTTGAAAGTCAATTAGGCAATGTATCATCGACATCCTTAGATTCAAATTGTGATAATCTATTACGTTATATTGAATTGAATGCAGATAGGGCAAGACAAAGGTTCAATGCTTCTTGTAATGAAGATCAAGATGATTTGAATAGAGACGTCTTTATACCTAATATTTACACCATAATTCAAAATTATACAGAATTGAGCAGTGATATAGTAGATACAGGCTTTAAGAAGCTATTTTTTATGTCTTTCTACCCTTACTTTCATTTCCTGTATCTTATGTTTAATGTAGCAATGAATGGTAAAGAGAGCAATTCTTTAGATGCTGCACCCCGCTTCTTTTTTGTCCAACGAATTGCCGTCATTGCTATTTACATGTGTCTTTACTATATGTGTATGGTCCTTCATGACAAAACTAATAGTAATAGTAATGCATCTGAATACATCAAAATTATCGAATTCCTTTCGAAAATAAATGATGAATTATTCTCGCGAGAAACGCTTCTTGAACAAACCGATCAAAACTACGGTACCCTTCAACAAGATGTTGAACTAACTCACGATTCTTCAAAACAACTCCAGGAGCGCAAAAACATGATTATAGCTATGAGACAAAATTTATCAAAAGTAGCTATTCAAGATGTGAACACAACGCCACGTATCAAACGTTCTAAAGCCTTTCTAATTGTTTGGTCTGTCTTTTTCGTTTTGTTCTTTATTGGAGCTATAGCACTTTTGTACATGTTTCCTGCAGATAGGCAAAAAGGGTCATTTTGGATCTTTCTAATCATAACTACGGTTATTATTATTATTGCATGGATAGTTGATGCCGTGAAAGTCATAAGAAAATAATTTGCTATGCATTATAAAATAGAAAAAATAATATTTTATTGTATAAAGTAAATATAAAAGTAGATATTCTTTATGGTGCAACCAGCAAACAGTGCCTCAGAGCAAGCTTTAACAAATTTTAATAAAAAAGTAGGACTACTGGCTAGTCATAACTTTGTGAATACTCCTGAAGAAATTCAAGCTGTTATCACAAGCAATACGGTCGGTGTTCCCTCGAATAACAAAGACTTTTTAGATCATGCATTTGACTCAAATATCAGAGGCTATATTAGTGAAACCTTTAGTGGAGTGCTATTGAATAATGTTAAAAACACTAATTCTTTTCTTCGTTCAAACCTTGATGATGAAATGGGTCGTATTAATGGTATGTACAACCAAATAAAATCCAATATATACAAAACAAGAATAAGTGTACTGGAAAAACTGTATGTCGTAGAGTTGAATCGTTTCCGAATTAAAATTATTCAAGGTACAATTTTCCTCTGCATTTTATGTTTTTCTATTTTCGGACTCTTGGAATTACAAAAAATCAGCAGAAACCTAGGGATCATAATTATTTGCATTCTCATTATTATATACATAGTTCTCATCATCGCTGCATTGAGAGTTAACGAAAGAAGAAGAATAGATGATTGGGATAAGTATTATTTTTCAAGACCAAACCAAAAAAAATCAAAAAACACATAAAAAAGTGAAAGAGTATAAGTAAAAATATAAGTCAATACACAAATTATAGTCAAAGAGAAAATGCCTCCATTCTTTTTCCTCAAATTGACAGAATTGCAAGAAATGAAACAGAAAAATGAACAAGCACGTAAACAAATGATTCTTGAACGAATAAAAGCAAAAAACGATGATTATATGGAAAAAGGGATTTTGAGAAACGCAGAATCAATTTCTGAAACAAAAGAAAAAAGAAAGATTGGATTGTTTGAATTTGTACGGCATTTTACATTAGGTAAATTCGAGAATTCAAATAGTCTCCTTTGGCTTTGGTTTTCCAATAGATAATCAATATTGTTCCCTTATTTTTTTAAATTTTTGACATTCAACTATTTTATTCAAAGAAAAAATCGGTCAATAATATTTAAGAAAAAATTGAGATTATGACAATGAATAACTTTTTTAGCTTAAGGAAAGTCAAAATGAGGGATAAAACAAGTTTAAACATCAGAGGATATGGAATTCCCTTTGCGAAACTCTCGCCACAAGAAATTGAGGCTATAAAAAAAGAACTTACCGTAGAGCCTATTCTTGGTTTTGCTTCAGATTTTGGAGAACAAAATCGATCATTCAAAGTATATAAAGAAAGCAGATCAAAGTTGTATGTTCCCAAACATTATGGATTAAGTAAATTTGGGTTACCGGAAGAAATATCTTTGAGCAAAGGTGAAGATATAGACGTGGAATTTATGGGATCTTTAAGGGTTGATCAACAAAACGCTATTGATTGTTTTATGAAAGCTTGTGAAAATCCACTTCAAAGAGGTGGAATAATTAATCTTTCTTGTGGAGGTGGTAAAACAGTGATTGGTTTGCACGCGATAAGCCTTTTAAAGAAGAAGACCATGATTATTGTCCATAAAAATTTCCTTCTTGACCAATGGAAAGAACGCATTCACATGTTTCTGCCTACGGCAAGAGTAGGGTTAATTAAAGCCAAAGTAATTGATGTTCAAGATAAAGACATTATAATCGGATCCTTACAAAGTTTGAGTATGAAAGATTATGAAAAACATATTTTTGATGATATTGGATTTGTTATTGTAGATGAAATACATCGAACAGGAACGGAGGTTTTTTCACAGGCTCTTCAAAAATTTAATTTTATGTACTCAATGGGACTAACAGCAACTCTTGAAAGAAAGGATGGATTGACTAAAGTGTTTCAATGGTCTATAGGTGATATCGTTTATCAAAACAAGTCACGTGCGGATCATGTTGCCATTCGTGTAGCATCTTTTATGGCAAATGACGAGGCATACCATAAAGAGGAAAGAATGTTTAATGGAAAGCCATTAACATCGCGTATGATAAACAATATTTGTGCATATCAACCTCGTTCAAGATATATTGCTGAAATTATTTTTCAAGAGTTCGAAAACTCCAACTCTACGAGATGTTTTCTTGTTTTGAGTGATAGAAAAAAACATCTTCAGGATTTGTTTGGATTTATTTCTGAAAGTATGAATTGGGATGATACGATGGCTCGAGCAAATATGGGTTTTTATGTAGGGGGTATGAAAGAAAAAGAATTGAAGGAAAGTGAGACAAAAAAAATTATTTTGGCGACTTACAATTATGTCTCTGAAGGTTGTGATATTGGTCACTTGGATACACTTGTGTTGACTACGCCCAAGACAAATATGGAGCAAATTGTAGGAAGGATTCTGCGTAAAAAGAAAGAAGACCGGATCAATGTGCCTTTAGTAATTGACGTGTATGATGCATTTTCGTGTTTTAAGAACCAATTCACGAAGAGGAGACGTTATTATAAAAGTAAAAAATATACTTTCATTAATTAGAAAAATTAAAGGATTGTGCTTTTTGTATTTCGTTTTTCTCTTATCAATTTATAGTGATACTATGATATTTCTTGCGATACGAAATGCGTTTGTCATGCTTATTATGATTTTAATAGTGCATTTTCTTTTAAAACATATTTTGTATGATATGAGCTTAAATAACCCTTATTTTTTTATAAAACAGGACAAGTCATCGGCACCGATACCTAATGAAAAAACAGAAATAGTTTCCGAACCAAATCAGTCAGAACCAAAGCAGTCAAGACAATTTAATGAGAAAAATCTTGAGGATGAAAAAAAATCAGGTTTAGAAGCCTTTCTCAATGAAAAAGAAGGAATAGAAACATCTTCATTATTAAACGATAATGTCAAAATGCAGCCCCGTCATCCATTTTCTCGAGAAGACACTAAAATAGAGCCAAAACAAAAAGACGTTTTTGCGTTTATTTTGGAAGGGGACAAAAATATTGAGAACAGTGAGCTTTTAAATCAGAAAGAGAATCCAAAAGGAACATTCTTTAAAAAAGCTCATATTCCTCAAGAAGCTATTGAAGATCCAAAGAAAATCAAAAAAGATGGGATAGAAATGAATATAACAACGCAGGATATGAATCCTTATAATTCATCTCTTTATAAAATGAATAAAGGGTCTAAATTTTTGTTTCAAAATGTAGAAGCATCAAATGAAGATGAAGGTTGTGTAGGAATTGATGAAATTTTCAAACAAACCCAGATAAAAAATTGATATTTATATAAGGAATTGAGCGAAAAGTTAAGAAAAATACTATATCATTTTTTAACAAGAAATATTTGTTTCTTGTGATTTGAAAGGTTATAAAGATGCAAATTGGCGAAATATCTTTTTGTGGAACTATTGGATATAATATTAAGGATGACGATTATAAAAAGCAAATATTGAATGAGTTAGAAAACAATTTTAATTTTAAAGTCATTCAAAAACATCATGATAGGCTGGCGCCTGGATGTCCTTACTATGAGAGGACAATTAAGCGTATTTCACAAGTTCCTCATCTCGTTTCTACTAAAACAAACGGAAATCCATATATGTTGTATTTAACACGTCATAATTCTACAAATCAGTGCATATTTATAGACAAGAAAATCCAACATGGATATTTTACTCCACGCATGATTATTGTTAAGCTCTGGTTTGATGACTGTCTGTTTAAAAACACATTATTCGATGGAGAGATGATCAAAGACAAGAATGGGCAATGGACATTTATCATGAATGATATATTAGCAAAACAGAATGAAAATCTATCTAGTATGACCTTAATTCCTAGACTTAATATTTTATATGATACGCTTCAAAATTATTACTTTGAGGATGATACATCTTGCTGTCGTATTTATGTCAAAAAATATTTCAAATACGAACAGATCGAATATATCATACATGAATTTATTCCATCACTACCTTATACGTGCCGTGGCTTATACTTTAAACCCATTTATCTCAATTTTAAAGACGTTCTTTACAATTTTGATAATTCTCTTATCAAACAAGTAACAAGAACAAAATACTCTATTGAGCAAAACAAGTCATTCTTCTCAAATAAAAATGAAATTAATGACAATAAAAAAAATGACAGTCGATCGAACAAGATTGATCATACGCCTCTTGACGACAATCAACAAATTGACAAAAATAATAAAAATAAGATAGTGAAAAATGTAGAGAATGTAGAGAATGTAGAGAAAAGAGATGTCTTTGAAGAAAAATGTGTATCCCAATGCAATAGTCTACATGATATTGATTGTAATGTTTGTGTGTTTAATGTAAATAAGACAGACAAACCAGATGTGTATGAAATGGTAATGGTCGAAGACCATACACAAAATAAATTTACGATTCCTTTAAATACTTATGATAAACAGCTTGCATGTATTCAGAATCAAAAAACAAGTAAAATGATGCGAGAAATCTTTCAAAATCTGACATTTTTACAAAAAGTAATGATGCTTTGCGAGTATAATGCAAAATTCAAAAAATGGACGCCTGTCAAAAAACTTAATTCATGAGTCACATGAATTACAATCATTCATTTGCAGTGGTTTATAAGATAAATTTTCATATATTGTTTTCAATTCATACGAGATAGGAATAAGGAAAAAGAATAAACACACAGCAATCCAAAATATTTTCTTAATCTTATTTAATCTGTTTGAATCCATTTCTTGTATTTTATTTTTCTTTGATAAATGATAAGGCAGATTCGACGAGCTTTTGACTGTTTATGATATCGATGTTTTTATCTGTGTTCATATTAAGGAATATTTTATAAACGGGATTTTCCATATCAAAGCTTTTTTTTTCATTCATTTGATATATAATATCAAAATTTATATAAATGTGATTATTGACAAGAAAAGTCAACCGTTTTGTCTCCGTGATAGAGTTTAAATTCAATGAAGAAGGGAACGTGTGGTAAGGTTGTTTTTTTTTATTATACGCGACATGCAGTATGTTGTTTACTGAATCATGAAGGTATGCTATCATGTCTTTTGTATAAACATCAAATGACTGACCTTCTTTAGACATTTTGCTTTCTAAAACTAAGTTTTGGATATAGTATGAGCGGAATGATTTGTTGAAATATTTATAAGGACAATGTTTTTGTGCAATTGTTTTTAATGTTTTTTCAAAGAATTCTTTGGAAACATATACAGGAATTATTTTCACTGTGGATAACACATCTGTTCCTTTAGATACTGGTTCTTCCATCACAACTATTTCTGTGAATGTTATATTTTTTGCCATAATTAATCTACAGATACTTGTGAGATGTACATCCTATTTTATTTATATAATATCAATTTTTTGTTTTACAAAAATTTGAATGTAAATAGAGTATATAAAATGATATAAGCTACTGATTTATTAAGATTTAAGACTAATCAAATGTTGGTACAAGAAAGACAGCACGTCCGTGATGTTTTGTCTCGCAAAATTAAAGACTTTTCACAAAAACAGATCGAAGATCTAGAAATAGGAATATATAATTGGTCTATCCAATTTGCAGATAAAAATGACATTATCAAAAATTGGTTGAATGAAAGATACAAAAATGTTTATTTGTCGAAAGCCATTTCAGTTTGTGCAAATCTTTCTCCTGACAGCTACGTAAAAAATCATGGACTACTCGAGAGAGTTAAAGACAAACAATTCAAACCACACGATATTCCTTTCATGAAGCCTGATCAAATGTTTCCTGAAAAGTGGATCGATATTATGAACATAAAACAAAAGAAAGAAGACAGTATATTCGAAGATAATTTGAAGCCCATGACGGACCAATTTGTGTGTGGTAAATGTAAAAGCCGTGAATGTGTGTATCGCGAGGTTCAAATTCGTTCTTGTGACGAACCAATGACATTGTTTATCAAGTGTATTCAATGTGGTCACAAATGGCGCATGGGCTGAGATTCACCCTATAATAGGTTGAACAAAAAAACAATAATGTAAATATTCTAATGCTATCTATCATATTCATTTTATGGAATAATCATATCGGAAAGTCTCCAATATTCTTTTTTTCCGTTTGGTAAAGGTCGAACGATAATAAAGGGAAGATTTCTTGTTTCTAGTTCTTTAAGACAAATTTCCCGAATGGTTTTTAAACCTTCGATATCTACACATGGCATCATACCTCGAGCTAATTGTTCTAAGCGTAAACCGATCACTTTTGCTTTTTCAAATTTGGTCATTACATTTCGTGTTGTATTCAAACTCGGATCGTAAGAATCCATAATAGATGAAAAATCATTAACATTAGCAACAGATGACATTGTAAGTTATAAGAGCAAAAGCCTTTTCTTCTCCTTATATAATTATATTAAAATTTAACAAATGGTTTTATATAATTCAATTTTTTAATCAATTTTCCAAAAGTTTTCACAATGGCAACAAAAGTAAAGATATTTCATGTTAGCTTGATCATAGCGAATACAAATCACTTCCGGCTCTTTTTTATTAGATTTATTTTTTAGACAATGAGGACATTCAATATTGTTCACACGCGGTAATGTCATGTCATATTTGATATTTTTGGTTTGGTATTGTTGAAAAGACCTTACATCATCAAAGTAATTCGTACGCATAATGCAACTTTCGTCTAACTCTGAAGCGTGAGAGTTTTTGTCATATCTTTTTGTCATCACAGGTAGACTGTTTGAAACCTCTTGTCTATTAGCCACTTCACTATAATTACAGTTTTTGCACGTGAAATGAAGTTCATGTGTTGAACCTTCGCGTATGTTCACGTACAAAAGATTTTGACATGTTTTGCAAAACCGCATTTTCAAGTTTTTTTATATTATGTAGTCTCTTTATATAATTTTCTATTTCCTTTTCAAATTTTTGTCACATATGAAGTTGAAAATTGCGTTCACTTTTATGCAAAAATATTGATGCTTTTCTATAATAAGGTCTGTCTTTTATTTTTCATGTTCAACCTCCACGTTTATGTTTTACATGCTACTTCTTTAGCTTCTCGAAAAAAATTGTGTGATGAACTTCATTCTAAACTCACGCATGCCATGTCCGAAAATATTTTCAAAACCGTTCAATTTGAGTACATTGAAAGTCATGACATATCTAAAATAGATAACGCTACCGTTCAAAAATACGTTGACCTAACTAAAGGCCCTGTAGCATCAGCTTTTGATTCCTTATTAAAAGGATTGCATATTCGCCAATTGTCCAACGCACTTAAACATTATGAAGCAATTCAAAAGGTTGCATTATCAGACGAAAACACCTTCTCATTAATTATCGAAGATGACGTCGTATACAGTGATAATGTCGTTGAACGCTTGGTTAAAATATTAAAGGCATTGGAAAATGCCAAGGATTCTTGGGATGTCAACTTTTTAGGTTTGCCACAACCTTTGAATGAAGACCCTGAATCTGTCCGCATTTCTCCAGTAGAATCTATCTTTAAAATTCTCCCCGATATCTCATCTTATGTCCTCACACGAAAAAGTGCTGAGAAACTGCTTAATGTTTTCCTTCCTGTCCGTTTTTGCACAAACGTTCATCTTTCTTATTTATACCTCGAAAAAGCTAAAGATAAACTAAAATTTACTATGACTACTCCAAATGTGTTTGTAGATGGAAGTAAGTTTGGCGTGTATCTGAGCAGTATTAATCCAAATAATAAACTTATTCTGAACCAAGATTACAGTAAGTTGCATAATAAAATTCACAGTCAAACTCAATTTTCAGATCAAAATAAACAAGAAATCAATACTACCTTTGAAACAATGTCTTTTAACAATCATCCCGAAATTCAATGTTTAAAAGGTATGTTCGAAATGAAAATAGGAAACTATGAAACTGCAAAAGAAATCTTTGATAAATGTTATCAAACTTATATGAACAATGACTGTCTTCTCAATAGCGAAAGCGAATTTCTACAAGTCTATGCACGAGTGCATAAATATCTTCAATAAATTTTAATCTTTTCTTTTTTATTTACTATTATAAACAATGGATAATCTTCCGACAAAAATAACTTTTAACCTTGATAAGAAATACAAGGAAAAGAAAGTGGAAAAAGAAAGTCAACCCATCACACGCTATGTTCGCTATAGATCTAAAGACCTTCCCGATTATGTATTTGTTTATAGTATCGATTCACAAAAATGGAGCATTCGCAAAGATTTGTTGAGAACTCCCCAAAATTCTTTGTAATCAAGATGAAATAGCTTTTTACGATCCACCGGATGTATTAAAGAATTTATCCATTCCTGGCAATGCAATATCTTGAATAATGGCTACCACACCTTGGTTAAACTTTAAAGGAACGTTATTTTGAGGATCAATTTGAATGCGAATGCGATCAAGTTTCCCTGCAATCAAACTGTATGGTCTTTGACCTTCAACTCGTGATATGGCCCCCCTTCGTAAAGATCTATTATAATGATACACATACCAAACGATTTGATTGTCCAAATTCTGAGATCTATTACTTTGGAGACCGTACAAACAAATTTGATACACACCGGACTCTTTGACAGAGAATTCTCCTTTTTCTAAGTCAATGTATTGAGCAAAATGGTCGATAGATTGATTCTTCAAAGCCAAATCTGAATAATTCATATATATTCGATCTGTATCTATTTCACATATACCGGAGACATCTAAACGCAATGATTTCCCTTGAATATCTAATCTGTTAGCAACTACCGTATCTACATGGACATTCCTAAACATGAGTTCTTCTTTTCCGATGTCTATTATTTTATCATACTTGGGATACACATTAGAAGTCAATAAACCGAAATGGGTTATATTATCTATAAATTGCCCGTCGCCAAAAAAGTTAGATGCAGTTATTCTATCTCCTAGAATGTTATGACTTTCAAAGTTCTGAACATCTAAAACACCATAAATGTAGGGATTCAAAACATGCAGCTCTTTGAATATATTTGAGGGGGAACCGATGACCGCCGTTTCAGATATCTCAGGGTATAATGTTCTCTGTATCACTCCATGATTTATCACAGCTTCGACGGTGTATGAAATACCAGTAACAGATGTATTTAACTGTAGCTCTATTACACCCCCCATTTTTTGCATCACATCCTCTGAGACATCATACTCTAGATTTCGTAAATATTCGTTTCCTGCTTGAATTTGCTCATCTAAAATATCAGGTAGCTGTTCATTGGTAATGCGTATTTGACCCGATTGTATATACCCATTTGAAACTATGTTTTTAACAAAAATGTTACGGAATCGACGGGTTAAAGATCCTAAGTCAAAAGTTGAATTCGATTCCGGAATCATATCAGATGGAAAAAATTTGTAATCCACTTTTTCTATGGGTAAATTCGTCAAAAGACTTCCATCACCCACAATATGATTGGCCTCTACAATATTAGCATGTATGTTATTCAAAAACAAATTTCTAAACTTATTATTCTCGCTGCCTAAATCTATAGTTGTGCTTCCCGGAAGTAATGAGTTTTGCAAATTATCTAACTTTAGTTTATTTCCATCTCCTAGAAATTCCTTGGCTTCAACAACATCATCTAAAGAAATATTAGACGCCTTTATATTATGAAATGTTCGTACTACTGATGTTACATCAGGTATGAATAAATGTTCTTTATCAAATATATATCCGTTGATATCCAGTACTCTGCACTTAAGTAGGCCGTCTGCATAAACGTTAGAAGAATGAATGTTATTCAAAGGGAGAATGGGAGTTCCCACACTTATTTGATATGCTGACGAGGGAATAAGAGCATTCTTTCTGTTATCTCTCAAAGACGAAAAAGACATTATCTGTGTATTATAGTATGTATGCAATATACTCTATCAAATGTAAATGTTTATATTTTAGAATTTATTCATATAAAAGCTTACCTTTACCGTTTTCCGTTTCAAAAAAGTTATAGGAAATAGCGTATACTTGGATAGTAACTTCGCGATTTCCGTTTAGAGTATCAAAAACTCCAAAGTCAAAAAAGTAATCATGGTACAACTCAATTTGTAATTCAGCATTATCGATGCATGAAAAATTATAGGAACCAGAAGGTTGCATCTTTTCAGGATTCAAGGCAAAACTATAAACACAAATGCCTGGATTATCTGGAATACTCGAGTGGTGTTGATAAGTTTGAACAAGATTGAAATACTCTCCCGGTAAGTTTGATATTTTTTCTTGTCCGTTAATGCGCAATGTGACATCTTTTATAGGATTCTGATTATTCTTAAAGGTAAAATTAAACCAATCTTTTGCATCCGTTTCCTCAATATCTCCTTGTACATACCTACGAACCATCCAAATTAACTCTTTAACATTATGTTTGAACATGAGATCGATGTTATTATGGATCTTGGTGGTCCTGTTTTCAGTATTTTCTTGCATCTGCTCAATAAGGTATTGTTGTTTTGTATTTTGCAATTTCGTCCTTTCTGGTATGTCTAATAAGATGTAATCAGCAATTAAGCTAATGTCAATAAGATCTACTTCTTGATCAACTCCGATTGTGACTTCATTAAAGTGACGTAAATTTAATCTTATTTTAATTTCATGCATCGTCAATGCTATAATGGGTAATGCACAAGAATAATTTCTATTAAACCAAAAATGAAGGGGTATGTAGATGACTTTTTCTTGAAAAGGGTCTACCTCATAACCGATCATGTAATCCATACCATTTTTCTTATTTCCGTCTGTCGTGAGTTGATTACATAAATAAAGAAACTCTCCCGTATGTTGATCAATTCTTTGTCCTCCAATTTCTATCTCTATGCTTTTTATTAAAACATGACCAATATTGGTAACCCAACGAGCAGACGTGTTACTTCGATCATTGGAAAGAGGTGGTAAACGTATTTGAACATACATTTTTGACAAAAGATCACCTTTTCTCAATACATCACATTCCATTTTGGCACCCCATTTAACAGCACTTTTAAACAATAATTCATAGGTCTGCATGGAAAAATTCGTATGTCGTCTATAGATAAATTTAAAAAAAGATACTTCAGGATTACCAATAAAATAATCATCTTGTTCCGACCTAGCTTGCAATTGTAAAATCCCTGCTGTCATTCTTTAATATTACTTACTTACAAAGACGAATAATAAAAAATAGCCTATTTCTACGAAAACTTCATAATCGTATCATAATTATAAAGCAAAAAAATGAAAAACGAATACATGTCATTGAATTAGAGAAATTGATTTGTTAACGTTTTTTACGAGTGATTTTTTTCTTGCTTGTACCTTCTGGATTGTGTGAATCCTCCTCATTTTGAAGAGTTTCTTTTTCACCATCAGACTTCTTGTCTTCCAGAATCTTAGATTCTTTTTGCTCAAAAGCTTGACTCAATATCTCTTCCAAATTTGAGCCTGCCGTACTTGGTAAAGCCTCCTGGCTCACAATATCAACAAGACTCAAGGAAGTTTGTTGTTTTCTGCCTCTTTTCTCTTTCACTTCTCCTTCTCTCTCTCCTTTTTCTTTAACTTCATCTCTTTCTTTAACTTCTTCTCTTTCTTTAACTTCTTCTTTTTCTTTCGCTTGTTGTTGTGATGGTGACTCTTGTTTCTCATTCATTTGCTTTTCTAGAAGAATGAGTTTATCCATTGTCTGCTCGTAAAGAGACATAAGTTCTTTTTGAGCTTTCAAAATATCATCTACGTGTTTGGAAACATTTGAAGATTCCATTTTCAAAGGTTTAAATCTTTTTTCCATATCAAACTCTAATGAATCAAATCTGTCTTGCAAGCTATTCATGTCATTTTTCATTTTTGTAGAAAAAGAATCCAATTTATTGTCTAAATCTTTTAGGTCTTCCTTGTTTTTTTGTTCGAGGAGAATGCTCTGTATGTTAGATTGGATGTTTTTTTGTTGAGAATTAATTTCTGCATATTGCAATTTAGTTGATGACACAGAGCTTTTCATATTCTGCAATTCCGATTTGATTTTTTCCAAATCCTCTTGGGAAAGATTTCCTGTAGAAGATGTTTTTTCTGTTTTTAGTAAGGCTTTAACATCTCTAAACACTTCTTCTACACATTGTTTTTTAATGTCTGCCAACATTTCGGCTTGCAAAGTATTATTTGATGATGGATTGTTGTCTTTGGATTTAATATTTTTCAAATCTAAAAGTTGTTGTTTGATCTGTTTGTTATCTTCAATTTGACTAGCTTGAAATTTCCTCCATTCTCTGCTATAATTTTCTAAATAATCTACACGCTGCACTGTAGAATCCAAAGTATCCTGAATATCATCTGTCACTTTTTTACCATTATGTACCGGCAGTT
>LKMJ01000017.1_pt1 | contig 91551 bp, 58 predicted proteins | sample 643391 | NCBI WGS metagenome assembly LKMJ01 (sample SAMN04112250, study PRJNA286221) | soda lake metagenome | biome: soda lake; feature: Kulunda Steppe; material: water; isolation source: sample PL-Br10 brine of Picturesque Lake | place: Russia: Kulunda steppe | collected 2010-07 | reverse complement strand
GCTCCTGCTCCTGCTCCTGCTCCTGCTCCTGCTCCTGCTCCTGCTCCTGCTCCTGCTCCTGCTCCTGCTCCTGCTCCTGCTCCTGCTCCTGCTCCTGCTCCTGCTCTTGCTCTTGCTCTTGCTCTTGCTCTTCTTCTGGAGCTGAAGCCGGATCTGCTACTGCATCAGCGGAGGGTAGCTTGGTTACGCGCGTTGTGCGCCTGGGAGGACGGGGGCGTGCCACGTGTCCTTTCATCTGGTATTTTAATTCTTTGTGGGGGGATGTAGCTAGATAAGGTAGACAGCACCTCGAGCGTGTCAATTTTTTTTCTGCCCAGGAAGCTTGTAAGAACGAGATGTACACACCCGTCGCTGCGCGACGACTTTTTCCTTGGCATCTAATAGTATACGCACGCCGCCGCTCGCGACGTAACCAATCACACATGCTCCGAAACGCACGAGACGGGGCTTCTTCTCACAATAACAAGACGTCGAAATCGGCTAACGATAGGGTGATGCCCCTCCGCGGAGATGACGTGCTCGACTCCGCCGGAACAGAACTCAGCTGGCTCACTGGCTTGCCCTGGAGCGACAATTACCGCGTTCTCGCAGAAAAATGGAAGTCGCTTCCGGTGTACCAGAACAAGGCCAAGCTCCGTGCCCTCGTCGAAGCGGTCGCCAAAGCCCAAGTCACGGTCGTTATATCCGGTACTGGTAGCGGCAAAACCACCATCATTCCCAAAGTGGTACTCAGGCACGTCATGGAGGCGTCGCAGCGGTCGGGAGTGGATGGAGTGCAGCAGATGGCGAAAAGAGTCGCCGTCACGAACCCGAAGAGCAGCATCACCGAAGGCAACGCGCGTTACGCGGCGGACACCCTGGACGTCCCGCTGGGCAAAGAGGTCGGCTATGCGTTCCGAGACGCCCCTGAGGACAGCAAGAGCGACGCCACTCGCCTGCTGTTCGCTACCGACGGCTATCTGTTAGCACAAAGCCGCAAAAATCCCACGTTCGAAGAGTTCTCGGCCGTCATCGTGGACGAAGCGCACGAGAGGACGGTTCCGATTGATACCTTGTTGTTCATGCTGCGGCGAGCGACGGCATTACGCCCCGATTTCCGAGTCATCGTCATGAGCGCCACCATCGATCCCGCCTTATTCGCGGATTATTTCGCAGAAACGGCGCTCGCTACTCCCGGTCCTCCCATTAGCGTCAGGGTGCTGTCCGTGTCCGGGGTGCCTTATCACCCCGTGCGCTCGGTGTTCCTGAGTGAAGAGGACCAGAAGCGGCTGGACAAAGAGGGCGGAGATTATATGGAGGCAGGCATGCGCGCGCTTGGGGACGCGCTGCGACGTACGGGTCCTGGGGAGGACGTGCTGTTCTTTGTTCCGACCGCACGTGAAACGGATCGCGGATGTCAGACGGTGAGCGAAGCGTGTGCCCAAGGCCGCCTTCCGGCGGCTTGCGCTCGCCTGCAGTGCAGCACGCTTTACAGCAAGCTGTCCAAGGAGAAGCAGGAGGTGGCCAAGAGCGTCGCGCTTCAGAGTGGTGGGTTCGATCGCAAGATCATATTTGCGACGAACATCGCAGAGTCGTCGCTGACGCTCCCCTCGCTCACCACCGTCATAGACTCCGGCCTGGAGCTCGAGAACGTGTACGAGCCGGGCGCCAACGCGTACCGGCTGAACAAGGTGATGAGTTCGCAGGCGCAGATACAACAGCGCAAGGGCCGGGTGGGCCGCGTTCAGCCGGGCACCTGCTACCACCTGTACACGCCGGAGCGCATGATGGCGCAGCCCTTCTACCCCGCACCCCGAATATTGACCGCCGATATTACGGACCAGTTCCTGAGCATGATGCGCGAAAAGAACAGCAGCTTTGAGGGGGCGTGCAGGGACCTGTCGCAGTTCATCACGCCGCCGACTCCCGTGCAAATAGCATCTACGGCATCTGTTCTTACATTTTACGGCATGATTACTATAACGGATCTTAAGAACGGCGGTCGACTGCATTTCAACGACGTCGACTTTGCGAGCATGGCGCGATCTGCGGATCTGGGCCGAAACTCGTTCACCGGGCGCATCACTCGACTGGGAACGCTGATGCTCGACGTCATGCGCAAGACCAAGCTGGGGTTCTGGAACGCGCTGCTGGTGCTGTCGGGCCTGGTGTACGGGCATCTGGTTGACATGGTCACGCTGGCGACGCTGCTCGAGGAGACTAACGCGGACGCTGACATGCTGTTCCGGTCGCCCAAGGACGTCGTTTTACCGTCGTCGAAAGGTGGACCTGCGGCGAGCTCCGCGGTAATGCAGCGCATATACGCCGCCGCGAAACTCAGCGCGACCAGCGAGCATGCTTCGTTCTTGTCGCTCTACAGGGAGGCCAGGAAACGAACGAACGGATCCAAGGACTCTCCCTTTTTGCACGCGCCACTCGTGAACGAGCCGTTGATCAAAAAGGTGGATACGCGGGTGAGTTCGACGATATCCACGATGCGAAATTTCGAGGTGAGGAGCATGCGGTCGATTCTGGACGAAACCCCGCTTCTCACCGTTCCAGACAACGGCAAATTCTCGGTATTCGAAAAATGTATCATATCCGCGCGTTTACACAATGCAGCGGCGATGGTGATGGGAGGTAGTGCGTATGGCGTGTTTGAGACGCTCCTGAACCTGACCAAGGTCCTGGCCACGCCGGACGCGTCTCTGCTATCGAAAAGTGGCAGGGACGCGCTGGCCAAGGCATCCGCATCTATTCCCCGTCCCGCGAAAGATCGAGAGCAGAAAGACCGCGAAAAACATGCGCAAGATCCGCACTCGCAAAATGTGTCTCGCGATACCCGCACTCCCAGTCTTCCTGCGCCTTCCGCGTCTCATCATATCACGCATGATCTTACACACGAGCCCGAACCCACCCCTTTAACGCAGCAGCCGACGGACGCTCGACCCCGAAAAGCGAAGCGAGGAGGAAGCCAGGCGCGTTTCGAAACCCATCCCAGCGGTGGACCGAACGTGACGATCGCGCCCCAAAATCCGCCAAAGGCACACAGCGCCGCACAATCTGACCATAAGCTTCCTCTCTCTAGCGCGCCGCCGACCCAGCTACAGAACCCGCCACCAAACGCACCAAACGCACCAAACGCACCGAAAGACGCATTCGCGGTGTCTGTCGATGAACATCCGTCGAGAGGAACTCGTCATCATCACCAGCAAATGCCCGCACCGAGGAGTTTCTGCCTCTACGAATCCGTGTTTACTTCAAAAACAGGTTCGGTCTTGAAAGGCGCGACCTTTTTGGACGCCGGTCACGTCACGAATCTCATGATCTAGAATAGAACAAAAAAAGACCAGGCAGACGCTGCTTATTGTTTGTGCCATCATTTCCTTCTTTTTGAAGAGAATGCCGCGACTAAGAGACTACTGTTCACGGCATTCATGATATCTCGCGGAACTCCGGCGCTGCAGATTTGGAATTGGCGCTTGCGATGAGACCCCGTAGAGAGGAACGCTGCCTTCCGTTGCGCCCATCCCCATACCGAAGAGGTGGGAAGCGATGGTGTGCCCAATGCTCGTCGACTACGCGCGGCCAAAGATTTGGCTCGACGACCAACGTCTCCTTCGTCGACGCCGACCGCCTCCTCCTCTTCCATCTCTATATCATCTTCGTCATCACGTTTGCTCGTACCGTGGCGGCGCTGCGCCCGCACGCTCCTTCCTCCGATTTTTGACGGCTCGCAATACTGATTCCCCTTGTTCACGTAAGGGATTCCATAGAGGTAAAACGTCAGGGCGGCGCGGCAAATAGTATGCACGGTGTTGAATGTAACTCCTTCGAGTTTTTTGCGGAGAGCATGTTCGGTGGCCTTCCTCTCCTGCGTGTTCCCCCTCCCGAATGTGGGGCCCGCCATCAAATCTGCCACGATCTTGTCTATGGCGGCCGCGGAGTACCTGACCTGCACGCGCATGCTCTCGCGCTCGTTGTCTTCCGAGACGAACAGCAGCCTGTCGGGGTCGAAAGCCTGCATGATGCCCGCGTACAGGGGGTCTTTGATGGCTGGAGTCAATCCGTTGTTTTCCATCGCGGGACTGTACATGACGATGGCGTGCACCATGGTCAGGTCTGCCTTGTCGTATGCCGTCCAGGACTGCCATCGATCAAACGCGCTTCGTATAGCGCCGGACACTCGAGGGTCTCCGTAAACATTCCCCAGCGTGATATCCGACTGGTTGTTGTTGTTTTCAGGCAGAAGGAGACGTTCGCGCCGGTACTTGCGGACGGCTTCGCGACCCAAGAAAAACGTCAGGACGCTGTCCATGCCTTTGATTGAAATGCGGCTGTGGTCGTCGTGCTCGAGGTCGTGGCTGAACTCTCTACCCGAGCTGATGGGCCTGATGACGAGAGGGAGCTTGCCGACGCTGTCTGCCATCCTTTTGAGCACTTCCTCGCCGGATTCAGCGCCAAATCCAGGGACTGTCGAGCATTCGGCGACCCTGTCATGCGCGTTGGGCACATCCTTGAGGTACTTGAGCTTGTTGTACGCGTTATCGGTGAGCTGTGTTCTGTGGACGTTCAGGTCTTTTGTAACACCGACACCTGACGCTGATTCCTTTTGCTTGGGCATATGACAGAGCGCCCAGATTGGACCGCTTGAGAGGGATCTCGTTCCCTATTCCTCCCTCTCGCTACCTCTGTCTCTGTCTTTTGTTGCTTGGCTGGAGCCTTGACAGCAAAGAACCTCGTCGATTTTTTTTTGTGTCGATGAGGTCATGGTGGGTTCAGAACGGGAACGTATCGATCGATACGCATATAAAAGGACGGTCTACCCGTGTAATTATACGTTATAGGACGATGAAAAACGACGGGAATATGTCGACGGACAAGGGAACCGTACCCTTACAAGACTACCCGTTTTCGGCGCGTGAGTTAACGCGATTCGTAGCCGATCACCATTTATACGGGTTAGGGTCCCGCAACGAGCGCGCCTGTCGGGACTACCTGAACGATCTCGTGCGTGACGATAATATCCGCGAAAAACACGGACGGGAACACGACGCCTGGGGACGGGATCCCGTTTTTCATCCGACGCATAGGACGTTGCTCTTTCTGCGCAAAGAAGCGGGATGCCACGAGGACGACGCCCTCAAGGTAAAAAGCAAGAAGGCGCGCCTTGACGCCCTGCTGACGGAGATTTACGCCGAAAAGTTGCTCGGTCACGGAGGAAGACAAGCTGGGGAAAGCGCCTCCGTCGCTTCTTACCGCGTGCTCCGCATGTTTTACGACCGAGTGTATCTCGCTCTGCTGCACTACTGCGACACCCGAGGATGGGTCTACGGCAGAGACGTGCTGCTGGTCTCGGAGGGAGAGTGTGTCGATTGCTTACGGCGTGCTGTCAAGATGAAAACGGAAAATTTATGGCCGCAACACGACTACCGCATCATATTACGAGATCCCAATCCGAAGACGCTCTCCGAGGTCGAGGTGTTCGTGGCACAGGCTTTGCGCGTGCTCGTAGACGGCATGTGCTCTCTGCCAGAGGACTACGCTTGGACAGAGAGGGAGGCCAGCTACGTCTTAGACCGCGTCAAGAAGGAAATCGACGGAGATGTTTGTACGATGGAACACGGAGAAATCGTGGACACTCAAGCCGAAAAAAGGAAGGGGCACAGCGACACGGTATCTTGGAATATGCGACCGGACTATCACCCTTTCGAATTCGAAGGCACGGTGTTCAAGAACGTAGAGGAGCTCGTCGTACGCAGGAACCGTGCGAGCGATAACTCGGCGGAGACAGGAAGATACCGTCATCGATCTTTACCACTGTACATTTCGTGTTCGAAAACGGATCCCGGAGGATCCGTGCGTTTTAAAATCAAATACGACACGGTGTTGCACTTCACGCGCACAGAGGAGAAAAAGGAGATCGACCCCTACCACTACAACAAATACAATTCATCGGTATCTCCCGTCGAGACGTCGTCGTTCTTACGTGCTTCCGCGGACGTGATCAGGGTCACTATCACCGGGGTCGAAACCGGCCCGGCCAGGATTCGAGACCTGGAGATGACGAGATACGTGACTCTCGACGACGTGCTCGTGCCGACGCCTGAAACGTCGTTTTATAGGTGCGCGGAAGCCTTTTTCGGCTGGAACGCTTGCCCCACCGTGACGGTATTATCCTCCACCTGGGACGCAGCGTCCAGGGCGACGCTCGAAGATGTGCGCAAGCGTGCGCTGCGCCTGGTGTGGACCGGCGTGGCCTTGTATATGGGCGCCATGAAGAGCTGCGCCGAGTATGTCGTCGTCACTTCGAGCGGCGAGTCGGACATCCTATGTTTGCACGGCGCCGAAATGGACGCCGAGGATTTGCTACACAAGTGGGCAGCGCACTACCTTCGAAAGCTACGCTCCGCTTGCGGAAAGTCTCGCGTCTTTCTCGAAGAAGCGATCGACAATCGAGATATAGGACACGGATTCTCGTTCGGATCGGAATCTGAGGACGACACGAACGCGGCGAACTTTTCTTTGACGCCGATGGGTCGCGTGTTCTCGTGGTTATGGTCCGCAATAGTCACCTCCGTAAATACTAGACGGATGAACTATGCTATACGTCCCGCAGCGTTCAGGGCGGAAGTCTTAGTAGACGCGCTCGATTATGCGGTTGATATCGTTTTGGACAACATCGATAAGGTCGTGGCGTAATTTCCTGATACAAAAAAAAATTTGACCCGACATCTGCGAGCTCCCAGCTCCAGCTCACACGCAACCAAAAGATATTCAGCGCTTATCAGAAGGTGGCACACCTAGTTGACGCGACGAGACGTTGTATCGAGGGCAGCAGCGATCCATCAGCGACGATGACCAACCCTATGGTGGTGGCTGCGCTGAATAAGAAGAAGGAGGAAGCTGAGGCCCAGGCTCGAGCCGCTGCTGCTCTGAAGAATTCGAATATGCGTACTGTGGACGAGCACGCCCAAGAGTTGGCAAACCTGCTGCCCGACGCGTTGAAATCCATCGACAAGTTCGAACCAGAAGTCAGGAACATGGCCATCGAGATGCTGAAGCTGGAGATGCTGAAGACGTCAGGCGCAAAGCTATTCATATTTGCGAAAACCATCGACAAGATCCACAATGGCGTTCTTAACGTGGTAAAGGCTCCGGCTCCGGCTCCGGCTCCGGCTCCTTCAACAAACGCCTTAACATCTCCCAAAAAGAATCAGAAGCCGTCTACTTCAGCTGCTGCATCCCCGTTGTCACGGAAGGATCACGGGGGGGCGTCGACCGAGGAACTCGAGCAGCCCAAGAAGACCGAGAAGCCTGAGCAGCCCAAGAAGACCGAGAAGCCTGAGCAGCCCAAGAAGACCGAGAAGCCTGAGCAGCCCAAGAAGACCGAGAAGCCCAAGAAGACCGAGGAGCCCGAGAAGACCGAGCAGACCGAGAAGACCGAGGAGCCCGAGCAGACCGAGGAGCCCGAGCAGACCAAGGGGGGAAGGGCGGTAACGGGGACCAAGGAAAAGAATGTGGTTTCGCCTGTCGGAAATAACAAGACAAAGCGGCAGATGACCGAGGGTGGGATTACACAAGAGCAGCAGGCCAAGCGGGTCAAGCAGGCCGAGCAGTCAAAGTCCAAGCAGGTGGCTATTTCAAAGGAGCAGCAAGCCAAGCAGACGGATGATGATGATGACAACTTTGGCTTGGATGATGTGTAGTTCAAGTCTAATCTATCTCTGTTTTTTTACCCTCTGTTTCAGATCAGACGGTAATATCTCTCCAAGTTGCTGAAGGAGGCCTGGAACGAGATGATGGATGCATTGATACGGTCTGTTTATTGTTGCCGCCGTACTCGTTCAAAATACTTTTCTGTCGCATCTTGTACCGCGTCGTGAAATCTGCGGACAAATGTATTCAGACGGAACCTATCCTTGTCGATGCCCTTCAAGTATGTTGTGGCGGACGAATACGTGCTGATGCGCGAGATCTTTTCGGACGCATCCGTGAGGTTATCATAAAATCCGGGATACCTTTTTCCAAGGACGTGCTCCAGCGCGGGCAAACGATTCACGATGACCGGAGTGTTGTGCATGATGCATTCCTGTACGGCATATATCGCGGAAGCGTCGACGACGTTCAAAAACACCGCGTTCTTATGGAGCATCTCTTCGTACTCGTCTTCAGATAGCTCGGACAGCGTCACCGCCTCTTTTTCGTGTTTCTTGGCGAGGCTCGCGATCATGCCCCGCACGTACCTGTTTTTGGCGGTCATGAGAGGTTGATCACGGCATATTTTGATCGGGTCGCGAGAAATCAGGGGGTCACGACAGATGCTGCCTTCGTTGTCTTCTTCTTGGTCGGGTGCTTCATAGAACTGGTCGCGCACGAACTTCTGTGCAGAGCTTTCTATACGTTCGAAGAAGGCGTCGAACCCGGACGACGTCATCGCCGGAAAGTACTGGTAGGATCCGGATCCGGAGGCGTTGCGCCGCGAAAGAAGCACCGCTTTCTTCAAGACTATGCGTTCCGCGGAATTTGTACCGAACCTGACGATGTCGTATATTGCATACGGGTTCGTCGCTTGAACGGAATCCCCCAGCTGGACCAGCATCTTGTCCGGATTTCCGAGGAACGCCGACATCGAGAACATCCGGCTCTCTCGAGTCGCTTTAGGAGCGGCATGATCGAGGGCGAAAACGGGAACCGTCTTGTCCGCTTTTTTTAGCGCGGTTTTAAGGTCCGAGGCCAGCTGAGGGGACAGCGCGAAGAGCGCCACGCAGGCGTCGAGAGATTTCAGAAAAGCGGGCACTTCGAAGAGTCGTTTGCTGCCATAAGGCGTCTGAGCCGTGTCGAACGCGTGGTGCACGAAGCCAGCCCACGGCTTATGGCCGTTGTCCGATGTCGACGTTTCGTATGGCAGAATATTAGCGGCTTCCATAGTCGGCCGCGCCCAACCAAACGTGCGGTCGACGTAAGCGTCTATTCTTATGTGCGACGCCCTCGCGTCTCTGCCATGAACTTTGGGAGAAAGATAGCGAAGACCGCGCAATAAGTACCCCAAGCCTACGGAAACCCCGTCGTAACTGATCCAGTCCACGTCGGCCATAATGCGCACCGGGCCCCTCACTTCCGATGATGCGACCTTTACGCCAAGAGACTGTTGTTGTTCCCGCATTCCTCCAAAGAAGGCAGCGGACGAAAACAGCATCGCGCTCGACGTTTCTCCGACTATGGCGTCCATGACTTTCTGCACCCGGGGCTTCATGGGCTCCTCCTCGAGCGCCTGCGGGTCTTTTAGGGGGCTCCTGATCGCGTCTTCGTACTTGGAGCTGAAGCTTCCCGTCACCGCGTAAATGATGGCCCGAGCGACGTCTCTCGCGGGTATACCCGCGTAATCCCAGTCGAAATAGCTGTCGGCGTCGCCCTCGTACCACGCGCGCACGAAGGGTTTGGACCTGGAAGTCAGCGAGGACACGATCTCGACGACGTCCTCATGGACCTCTTCCATGGACTTCTCGAACAGCGGCCCCGCGTCCTCCGGCGCATCCAGCTCGCTCTCGTCCAACACGCGGCGTTTCCCGACTTCGGATGCCAACACCGTCTCCCTCGCTGCGTTATATTCGGCAATGATCGATGGGGCGTTCGTGGTCGCCCCGAAATCGGCGTCCAAGAACGCGCGCACCATTTTGTCGATCACGGGTTTTGGGTCGAACGTGTCGCCGCGAAACAAACCTCCGGAATCCGTCTCGAAGCGGTGACGAAAAGCCTCGTCCATGCCGACGTCGAGCGCGAGTTTGTGTACGGAATCTGATCCGTAAAATGCAAACACGGGCGCCGTCTCCTGGGTAGCGAACACCAGAGCTTCGTAGCGCATCACTACGACGGCCAAGAAGTAGCGCATAATCTGACGCGCGGCTCCCGCGTTACGTAAACGCGGTACTTGAAACGCCGAAACGGCGGATACTTTACCGATGCGGCTGATTAGTGTCGATATCGCGTCTTCGTCTCCGCCGATTTTGGCTGATGCGGATGGGTCGGTAGGGTTTTCGTACTGCTCATAGGGCACGAATGCCAAGCGCGCGCGCAGCTTCTCCGCAGTTTTCGAAAACGTGCGCGCCAGCTTGTCCGCCACTAATTCGTCGCTACGGATATGGTCGAGCTCCTCGTGGTTCAGGACGACGCCCAACGTCCGAGGGTGCAGGGGCAAGTAGTGTAAGAAGTTCTTGACGTCCGTGGCATCGGCGCCGAAGAGCACGTCCGGTGCGTACGTGACGTTCTCTGAAGCGGCCGTCGGAAACTCCTCTTCGAGCGATCCCAAATCCGTGCGAGATCGCACCAACACGTGGTCGAACGAGCGCAAGTATTTTTGCGCGGCTTTAGAAGGCATATCGACCGAAATCGCGTACAACGGTAACGCAGTTGCCGCGATTAACTCGAGCGTCCTCTCCATGAACTCGTCGTCGTCTCCTTCGCCCGAGCCGCTCGAGACGACGTTTCCGCCGGAGCAGACGACCATATCTATGTCGTCTGGGATGGCTTCGAGCGCGGTCGGCGATGCGAACCGCACGTCGACGCCGAGATTGCCGAGGAGCCCGGTCAGGGCGCGTTGGTAAGCGTCCCCGCAAAGACTGTATCGGAAGTAAGATTCCTGCGAGACCGAGTTGGGATGAAACGGGAGCCCCCCGAGGGAGCCTCTTCTCAAAAGCACGAGAGCCGCGAGATGGGGCTCGACCCGTTTTCGTTGATTCGTTCGCCTGATCCTCTCGACGGTACCGATGGGCCGGGTCTCGTCTTCCAGACCGAACACGTCCACGCCGCTCAGTCTCTGCCGGTGCTTTTCGGCTATCTCTCGCGCCTTTTCGAACCTCGCTCTCCAGGCCGGCATGTATGGTAAGCTCCGCTTTGTACTATGTAATGAAAATTTCCGGCATGGGGGAACATATTAGAGCTATGAAAAATGCTATAGGGATAATATATAGACCGAATCATCATCCATGAAAAAGGAACCCGCGGTGCATCTGGACCTCGATTACTTCGATCAGGGCGACTTCTCCGGCGTGCACAGGTCGGGGTGGGCTTTCGCTGTTCGTGGCATCCGCGAACGATTCTCTCCGCCACCTTCCTCCTCCGATGAAGACGACTTCGATAGCATCGAGGGACAAGAAGATGACGGCTCGATAACAACGTCAACACCAAACCCGACGATACGACTGGACGCTTACGTAGACCGCACCTTTCACTGGAAACAGGAGAGCCTCTTGAAGAGCGGCGTATTACCGTATCCAGCGGATATTCCATGGGCGGGATTTGTGCATCACACCTTCGATACCACGCACAGCGAACACAACTGCACGCGGCTTTTGAAAAACGAAGTGTTTCTGGAATCGCTCAAGGGCTGCGTGGCGCTGCTGGTGCTGTCGGAGCACCTGGCGTCGAGGATGCGCGACGAGCTCGACGCCCTGGTGCAAAGCGGCCACCTGGCCCCCGAAAACTCGCCCCCCGTCTACTCCATGAAGCACCCTACGGAATTCGTTTCCGAAGGTCGCATGTTCTCGATGGACAAGTTCGAACGCAACCGCGACAGGAGGCTGGTGCAAGTGGGCGCCTGGCTGCGCAACCCCTATGCCATCTACGAGGTGGTGATGCGGCCCTCCAACTTTCCCGTCCAAAAAGCGGCGCTGCAGGGGATGGATATGGTGCCGTACTTTCCTCCGCAAAATTTTGGGGGAATGATCGATGCCATGAGAAAGTCGGCGGAATCGTTTTGGCGCGAAAGAGATCCCGATGGTGACCGCATACCAGGGTCCGCAACCGATGTCAATTATAGATACGGAGAAGGCGTACTCGCGCGCCTCGAAAGAAACCACGGTAAGGTGAAGAGGATGGGACCCGTCGACGACGACGCGTACGACGCCCTGCTCTCCGAGAACGTGGTGTTCCTGGATCTAATAGACGCTTCCGCGGTAAATACCGCCATAGAATGTGTCGTTCGTAACACTCCGCTCATCGTCAACAGGGTTCCGGCCATCGAAGAGACGCTGGGAACGGATTATCCCGGGTTTTACGGAACAAACGACGGCAGCGTTCACGACGTAGCGTCATCCTGGCAGGTGTACCGCCGCTGTCACGAGCACATGCAGAGCGCGATCGACAAGTCGGAGTACAGGCTGGAAACGTTCCTGGGCCGCCTCGAAGACGTCGTGCTCTCCGTTCTCGAGTCGGGTAAGTAGTCGAACGCACACAGCAGTTCGCTTGCTGCACGCATCATGCACCGTTTCTTTTTTTTTCGTTTCAGGACCGAGACGAAGACGACAGTTCGTGTACCCTGTCCTCGAGCTGTCGTGTCCTGCGGTCTAAGGCTTGTACCGCGGATATCGCGGTGTACAACATTTCCGTCTGATCTACGATACGGAGATCGTCGACGAAGGCGTGTGTCACACGAAAGCACCGCGATTCACCAAAGCAATTAAGCTCCGGATTTGGACGGTCGTTCGTCGCATGGTTTGCATGGTTCGCATGACGCAACCTCAACGTCATCAGCGTCGCCGACCGTTTCGCATAGTTTGTATTATATTCCGCGTCGCCTCCCCTGCTGAGAAGATCGCCCGTCGTGTCGTTGTAAGTGTCGAATCGAACGCCCTCCACGACGAGCATCGTGTAGCGGCGACGCCCTTCGAATTCGCCCCGAGTATTCTCATCGACGACCAGCAACCTTCTTCCTACCGTGAATATACACCGGTCCGCAGGAGCTAGCATCTCCCGATTCAGGTACGACCCGTTGTCGTCTTCGTCTACGTAAGCGGTAGCCATTCCGTCCCGGTCGCAAGACAGAAAAAACGGTCTGAGCAGGGGGACCCTACCCCGCTTCGTCTTGACGCACATAGGCAGGTGCCGCAGAACGTCTTGAGCCGTCGCTCCAATACGGACTTCTCCACATGCAGGCGTCACATTCGACGAAGTGAGATTCTCGTCCCTGAACCGGAACCTCTTTAAAGGCAGCGCGAACGCGCCCGTCGCCAACGCCAACGCGTCGTCGCCAGCCACGTCCGAAATGTCCGTCTTGATGCGCTCGTCGCACGTGGTCTGATAGGCGTGAGCCGTCACGTGATTTGACACCCGAAGCTCGCCTCTCATCGAGGTTTTTCCGTCGGCAGAAAAACGGCACACACCGCCGATGCCGAAACGCTTCTGAGGATACGCCGCGTCGTCTCCCTCTTCGAACCCGACTTCGAACCCGTCGTAAAACCCGCGCTCATGCGATCTACCGCCGACTAATCCCACGGTCCAAGCGCTTTCGTCGTCTCGAAAGGACACGCCTCCATTCTCGACGACGACGTCTCCGCGAACTTCTAACGCGGGAGGATGTACGAACGACGACGGAAAATCTTCCAGGGCCTTGTCGTCGTCATGCCCCACGCCTTCGTTGCGCACGACCAGCCTTCGGTGTATCTCTACGCCGTCGTCGTGGTCGACGACCTGGGGGGACACCCTTTCGAAAGCCTCGACGTAAGCCACTCGCTTCCGATCCGCCCCTTCCTTTTCTTGTTCCGTTAAAGGGTGCCCGTCTTTTCTTCGGACGGTTATTTTTACGATTGAGGAACCCCAAAATACGTTGGTGACGATCCATTGGCGCGCTCGGTCTCCTCCTCCGTCTGCTATCAGCAGGTCGGTGCCCCCCGCACCGGCGTAGTCGTCGTCGTTGGAAGCTATAGACCCCGAAGCGTTTCGCCAAGCGCGCACGATGGCTTCTCGAGCGCTCGGACGGAGGGGCGCGCGCACGAGATACGTCAAGTGGTGGGGGGTGTCCAGGCGCGCACCCTCGACCTCGACGGGATGACCGGAGAGGTCGAACCTCGCCTTGACCGGCGACTTCAGAAACCCCTCGTCGTCTGCGTGTTCTATCGCGGACTTTACGCGCGCCGAGCCCTCCTCAGACAGCCCGAGATACACGTGATCGTCGTCTACGTGGCTAGATAGGACGGGAATAGAGGAGCGTAAGGCGTCGCGTGCGAAACGCACCGATCGGACGTAATTTCCCGTCGATCCACCGTCGATCAGACGATTCAAATGATCGTGCAGAGGTGCGCTGAACACGGTGCGCGAAAATTTTAGCGTAGCGCGTTTTCCGTCTTCGTCCACATCGCCGTCTTTTTCTTCGAAAGACACATCTCCGAGCTGGTCCAGCACGAGGACGAGACGGCGAACGCCGTCTTCCTTGAGCGCGCGATCAAGCACTGCATCCCGCGATGCCGGGCTCTCGTCCGAGATGTGTGATAAATGCGCGCGAGGACGCGCGGCGTATACAAAGGGCATCGCCGACGAATCGCTTTTGGATACGGCATTCTCGAGGCGTTCCTTGGCTAGCTGCGCCATGTATGAAGTGCCGTCGAAAGCTCTGAGAACGATGGCGTGCGTTCCCGGTGCCCACTTCCCGTCTTCTGTTCCGTCTGGGTAATCCAAGACGTCCTCGACCACGAACAACCCGGCGTCCGACCCTATAGCCACGGTCAAGTTCAGGAGCGAGGACATGCGCGTCCTGAGACGGGCGTCGTGGCCTCCAAGGACCACGACCGCGCCGCCTTCTTCATCTTTAAGGAATACGCGCGTCGCTGCAGAAGCCGCGGCGTACTTCCATCGAGAGGGTCTCGCGTTCGAAAAGTAGTGCGATGACCGAGCGTCGTGTAGCCGTCCCGAAGGAGATGATGTCGAGACGTAAGGACGGATGTCGATGATGGGATATTCGGCGGAAGGATCGGAAGACGACTCTAGGGCGTTTTTACACCTTTGTAGCACGGGGTCTGCCGCGGTCTCGAAAACCTTTCGATCTCCCGAAACGGGTTGTAAGGGAATGATGTCGACGCCGAGCGAAGCATCCGGCGCTCCGTTTTCGTCTCCGTCTTCATATTCGTAAATGTACGTCTCTCGACGTAAAGCATAAGCCGTCTCCCCTATGACCAACACGATACGTCCGTAATTTCGATCCAGGGTTCTATCAAACCGGGGCTTATCGTCGTCGTCGTTATCACAACGGAGCAACACGTCAAGTCCAGTGTCCTTCGCGCTCGAAAGCGATAGACGGATATTGATGACACCGTCTACGTATGATATGCCGCGAACAGTAACTTTTACTGGTATCAGAGGCACGAAGTACCCGTCGCAACTGTCCGTGCACATGAAAGCTCCCGAACGCACGACGCCCCTGGCGTCCACGTACGCGCGCGCGAAATGCGCGGATGACGGCGTCGCTTTTCCGTCGTCGTCTTTGTCGGGTATCCGAAAGTCGATGTTACTGTGCGACAGGTTCGCTATGGTGTCCGTAGAATGACTCTCCTGCTGCGTCTCGCTTCGTAGCTCCAGTCGACCTCCCGTACACATGACGGTTCCAGAGACGTCCAAAGCCGCTCCAAACCGCGGTAACTTTCGCACCCCTACCCTATTATCTTCGATGTACAGAGCTGCGGTGGCGGAATCTGATTTTTCTCCTAGGACGGTGTTTCCGAACACCATGGCGTTTTCGGCGTACGCGCTCCTGAACACCATATCTTTGCCCCTCACGTTCAGGAACGGCATCAAGCCGCCTTCTCCCTCTTCTCCGACGAGGTTGTGAACCGCCCCCGTTTCGAGAAACGCCACCGAGTTCATAGTCGGCAGTTCGGGCCTCGCTCTTTACAGGATTGGCCGTAAAAAAAATGTAACAATCCATCACAAGCGGTACAAAAAGTACGTATGCGTGACGAGTATAAAGAAATAGATAAAAACGAAGCCCGGGCGAGGCGAGTCTCGTATTGTAAAAACCAAACATGCATTACGGCATGCCCAGTGACAGGGAACGACAGCATGACGAACGGCAACACGGATGTTCAGCGTCGCGAGAACGTGACGCGCTGTTTTGCATCTTTACGGCAGTATCGATCACCTTGATATTGTTCGGCATGTACTCGGGCGCTCTCGCGTTCGTGTGGTCATCCTATGGCGATGACGCGCGTTGCTGTAACTACGCTGTAGAAGCACTGATCGTAGATAAGGTGCACCATCCCAAGTTCAGCGGCGAATGCCTTCTGACGCTGGAATGGATCCTCGGAAACGAAGCGTACCGACAAGTGCTCGACGTTCCGCTCGAACGTTGTCAGAGCATGGACGATAGCGGGATGTACATTCGCGGATGCGTCAAAGAATACCGCCCCGAACGTTTCGTGTTCAACGACGACGATGATAGATGTAAGACAATCGTGCCCCCGAATCGGGTACGCGCGGAGCTGAGGCGGGCCTGGTTGGTGACCGTGTTCTTCCCGGCGATATGGCTGGCCCTCATCCTGTGCTTGTTTCGAACAGTTTGACCGTCGCTCAATCGTCCATTTTTGCTATGCAACACGGTTTCTTAAAATCTTCTCTGAAAACCGACGTTTTGGTATCGTTCCGCCAGTTCGTCGAGGTTTTCGCCACGCGATAGCTGCTGTCGCATCAGGGGCGACATGAAACGGAGTTTCTGCTCCGCCTTTGGTATCCAACCGTCGCCGATCAAGCGCTTGTACGCGTCGAAGTCCGAGTGCTTCAGCCTGCACACCAGGTACGTGAGGTACTTGTACTCTTCGCGTACCCCGTCATAGTCGTCGCCGCTGCGTAAGTACATATTTTCGGCGTCGACGGCTACGCTTTCGGGTCGATGACCGTCTGGATCGCGGTCAGATTCCGCGCTTTTGAAAGCGTCGGCGACCTTTTTTAAACGCGGAGCGACGACTTCGTGCATCTTGCGTGGAAGGGACACCAAATTCCTTTCCCCGTATTTGTCGAGAAAGCTCTCAGTCGTCAAAAAATGGCGGACGCGAGTCACCAGCAGCGCCAGCAGCACCAGCCCCGCGCACAGCGCCAGGAACTCGGCGTCCGACAGCCTGCCCCCGCGCGCGACGATGAAAAGCGAAGCGGCTAAGAGACCCGTGATGACCAAGGCGTCGACAGGCTTCGACAAATCCGTCACACGATGATTTTGACGGCGTTTTTCTATCTTCTTGTTCATGCCGCGATTTGCTCTAGGTTTACGCCACAAATATTTATCGGTCGATCGATCGCTAGCTCGCTCGCACACCCTGCTTCTCTTTTCATGCTCCTCTCTTCGTTCGCTGTCGTTCGCTCGATGATGTAAGTTTTGAAACGGGAAAAAAGAGCCGTCAACTTAACGTCTTCCGTCTGGGGGGGTCGTCGGCGTGACGGCTTTGCTGGGTTTCGTCTGCTTCTCATCAACTGCGGGAGTCTGGGGGCGAAAGCGCAATTCGTGCGCAGATGGCGCCAATATGCGCCTCATCCCAAGCAGGACAGCGTTCAAAGGATCGATCGGCCTGCCTTCTCTCGAGCCGCTGGTGGTGGCATCATCTTCATGACCTTGCCCCTGTTCTTGTTCCTGTTGGTGGCAGGCTCGGGCGCGCGAGCTCGTGTCGCTCATCAGCAGCGACGTTACAGGAACCGGTTTCGTCGACAGGAAGAAGAGGAAGCTTTGATCAAAGGTGTGGGTGGTGGGAGCAGTCGGGTTATAACTCGAGATCATATGAGGATGTTCTATAAACGCGCGCTCTCGATGTCCAGGGCGAAGCGAGTGTATAGTGAGTCACGACCAAGTCGCAAGCTGACGTCGATTTTTCTTGGAGGTGGTCTGCGCAGGTGTGTGCGGGCGGGTACACAGCATGACCAAATAAATTTTTTATTGTCGTTGAAAGTTCGAAAAGATCGACTATTGCTTCTTGGTGACGCAAACGCGCGGCATGCTCTTATTTTTTCTCACGGCCGTCAGATCGAGCACGTCGTCTTCTCCGTCGTCTTCGTCCTCTTCGTCCTCGTTGTTGTTGCACATCGTCCAGAAGGCGGGGTCGCACATCTTGAAGTCGCCGTGCGCATTGGCTTTGTACCAGAAGAGCTGGTCAACCAGACGGTTCGACTTGGCGTTGACGTGGATCACGAGGCACTCGTAGTCCTCGGTGCACTGGTCCATGATGTCGCAAAACATGTCGAAGCTGGGGATCATCCCCGCGAAGTTTTCGTACAGCCTCTTGCGGTTGCCGACGTTGTTTTCACGCAGGATGAAGGCGTAATCTATGTTCGACCTCAGGTCTGGGGGCACGCCCAGCGGGTACTGCATGGTGATCAGGAACAGCGTCTTGTAGTGGCGTCCGTTCAAAAAGAGGAGGCGGATGTTCTTGTCGCGCGCCCACGCCTTGGAGTCGTAGAGGCAATCGTCGAGGATGAGGAATGCCCGGGGGTCGATGTTCGAATTGCCATATAGCTTCTTCTGGCGCCGGATCTTCTTGGTCACGATCTTCTGGCGCTCGACGAACCTGCCGACCACGTCGGGCGTGTACTCGTCGTGGATGAACATGGACGGCACGATGGGCGTGTAAAAATTGTTGGCGCTTTCCGTGGGAGATATCACGGCGCCCAAGGGCGTGTCGCGCTGGTAGTACAGCAGGTCGCGGACCAGGAAACTCTTCCCCGTGTCTCGCTTGCCTACCAGCACGATCGACTTGTCGCAGGATATGCTGGTGATGTCGAACTTTTCGAGTTCCAGTTTCGGCATAGCAGGCGTATAAATTCGCGACATTTTTTTTTGCCGCTGTTTTCCGTATCGGAACAAAAACCCAAAAGCGAAACCTGCCTTGCAACCACAACCAAAACCTCACGCCATAAACAATATGGCGTCGTCGAAGCTCGCGAGGTCAAATCTTTGAGACGGCAAGCGCATCGCCAGATACAGCCGCAGCTCGCCATATCCGAAGACGTGTTCCTTTCCGACGCTCATCGCGGCTGATGCGGCTGATGCGGCTGACACGTCGTCGTTCTTTTCCTTGGACACCGAAGGGGCAACGTCATCGTCGGAAACCGTCTTGACGATTGTTGTTACTCCGCAAAACTCCGAAAGTACGCGGACATCGAACAGACCCGCTCTGTACTCGCTCGGGATACCTTGTCCGGCGTCCCTGTCTCCGATAACCCTCTGCATCGCGGCACTTATTACGCCGCCGTAAGCACCGGGAAGGACGCCCTTGGAATGCGCCGTCGTCTGACCCCCCCGCACGATCTTCTTCGACTTCGAAACCGCTGTTCTAGATTCGAGAAGCGGCCGGAGGACGTCGCCCAACGTCGGGTGCCCGCGCAGCAGATCGTGGATCTCTCCTCTGTCTTGATCTCGCGCGATCGAAGCGGAGCTCGGCGAAAGCGCGGCCGCGAGAGCGTTGGCTACAACGTACCTCACGCTCGACAGCGGTATGGTGCGCCCTCCCGGCGTCACGAGCGTCGACACGAGGTGGAAGAGGCGCCACACGTCGCACGCCGGTATCAGATGGTACATACGTGCGGCTGAAGATGTTTCGGAGAAAGAAGTGAGCGGCGAGGGAGGCACGCTGAACACGGGGAGTGCTCCGATCGAACCTCTCGCAGAGGACGATCTTGATCGCGACCCTGGGGCCATGATTCGGCGTCGGAATCGACGCGAGGTCATGGACAATGGTTTCGCCGTCGTTCTGACGGATGTCGCCGATGTCGCCGATGTATGCGTACCGCACGCCATCCAAGCTCGGATCAGGGTGTTCGAAGAGTCGCGTTGCAGCCGGGCAAGTATTTGAGACCCGTCAACATGACCCGCGGATACGGAAGAAGACGAAGAAGCGCCGCTCCCCGGCGACACCGGGGAAAAGGGGTTCTGCTTGACGTCCTCGACGTTCTTGAGCCACGCCCCGGTCGCGACGTCCTCCTCGGTGATGACCATGTCGGGCCTGGCGATCCCGGGACGTCCCGTGCGCAATTTCCCGTAAATGCTGCGCATAGACGCCAGCGAGGAGTAAGGAGAGGAGACGGGCTTTGTCATTTTGGTCGACGCGGCCGCTGAAGAAGACGAGGCGAACAAGTCGGGACCGTGCATGAGATCGTCGACCGTTTTGCCGTCGATATGAACCCGTTCAAATCCCGTAGACGCAGCTTTTGTCGGTTTCGCGCCTTTGGACACTGATTCGAGGAGCGCGCGCATCCTCTGCCTCCGGTACCAGAAGGGAAACGGGTTGAACGCGCTCCGCAAATACGTATACTCGCGCTGCGCTTCCGTTGAAATAGCGAGCAGACGGGCGATGGATCGGCGCTGCGCTTCCCGGCCTTTGCGCGTCGAGCTCAGGCGCTCGACGTACGCGCGACGGTCGTCCGTCTTCTTCGTGCCGGCCATGATGTTGAGGTTCTCGAGGTAGTACGAAAACAGCGCGTCGTCGGGCTTCATGGCCAGCGGCACGACGCGACCGGAGCGCAGCACGAGCGCCCGTCCGCCCTCTTCCTCGTGAGACGCCACGTAACCGTCGTCGCCGAGCGCCTCGGCCAGCGCGCCAAACATCTCGCGCAGCTCGTCGCGCTTGGCGGTGGGACGCAGCGACACGACGTCCGACACGTACATCGCCACCGGGGCGTCGTCGCCCACCAGCATAGCCTCCTTTGTGTGCAACGGAACAAACACGGAATTCCGGGTGACGAGCCCTACCAGCCGGAAGCTGTAGTCCAGCACCTGGGCGCGCACGTCGAGGCCCATCATTCTGCGGAGAAGCCGTATTACGCACGACGCTGACTTGCACGCGGTGTTCGTGAAGGCGTTCACGTCGTCTTCTCCCCTCTGGAGGCATCCGGAGAGGATGGCGTCCACCACGAGCCGGACCTCCCTGAAGGACCTGTCGCTCGTCGCGTACATGAAGAAGCCGTCGTCGACGAATCCCTGCATAGCGGCGGCAATGTTGCCGGATGAAGAGGCTCGCAAACCGCTGAGCCTCCCCCTGCGCACGCTCTGCACCCTGTGCATGCGCTCGTAAAAGGGTCCGTGTTTCACGATGAAGGCGAACGGCTTGGCCAGCCTGTACCTCGAAGCGTCGTGACGGATGCTCTCACAGTCTACGGTTACATCGCCATCCCGTAGTCCGCCGACCGACCCCACGTCGCCGTTCCTGTCGAACACGACGATGTTGATGCCCAGGTGGTTGAGCCAGGGCAGCTGCATGTTGAAGAGCCCCAGCAGCAGCTTGTGCGCCTTAACCATCTCGTGGTCGCGCAGGTACGCCTTGAACTTGGCGAGCGAGTCGTACACGAGGTACTCGCGCACGACGGCCGGGTCCGATGTCGCGCCCCTTTTGACGAGATCGACCACGCCGTGGAGGTTCAGCGCGTCGTGGTAAGCGCGCGCGCCGAGGAACCACTGCGCGAAGCTCTTGAACCGCGTGTGATCTACCTGAAGCGTATGAGATCCCGCGGTTCCCATGAACATGCGACAAACCATGCCGTCGTTCATCGCCAGGTAGATATCCGGCGTCAGGTGTTCGCAGATGTGCTCGACCAACGCGGTTATGGTGTTAATGCGATAGAGCGGAGGAGAAACACGAGGAGCAATACCGCCTCCCCTTGTGTTACCGGGCATCTGCGCTCTGCCACGTGGTGGTGTGGGGACGCTGCTCCTGCTGCTCCTCGCCTTCGTCGTGCTCCTCTCCTCTCCTCTCCTCTTCTCGACGAAGGGCGCGAATATTTCTTCCGCCGACTTCAGGGTGCTCAGCATCTGACGGAGAAAGCTCTGTCTCCCTTGTGCTATGCCGCGTCTGACGTAGCATTTAGTACCATGTGTAATGTGTCCGCTACCATCGTCTCTGTTTCCGCATCGCAACATCAGACCGTAATCGCCATTCAAAGGCCGCGAAATAGCGGAGGGTATCATACCGTACCTACCCTCGGCGAGAGGAACCGACGATTCGCCCAAGATGTATTTCATGTCCGTCGAAACGTCGTCGGATGACGGCGCTTGAGAGAGCAATTCTCCATCCGTATGAGATACGGTTTCCCCAGGACGAAAAGAGCGATCCTTGACCCGGTCCGCCTTGTCCCCCCTCGCGATGTTGCAGACGTCGTACCTCTTTTCGGGCTTGCGGAAGCAGCAGGGCATGCACAGGCCTTCGGGATGCTGCTCCGGCGACAGCAGCCCAGGATAGCGCGCGGGATTCCCCTCGAAGTAGGACGTGAACACCATCGGCTCCTCATCGACGCCGGGCACCGGGCACTTTCTGCCATTCTTCTCGAACTGCTCCAGCGTCATCGGCGTGCGCGACTTTGGGCACCACACCTGCGGGCATATGTAGGCGTTTTTCTGGGCCAAATCCGCGGTACTACCGTACCATAACGGTTTACCGTCGAAAGAGTTCGGATATTCGGTCTCTATGCGTCGCAGATCGGCTTCGCCGACCACGATGGGCTGCCTATCGTTCACGGCTCCACATATTCCCGCGTATTTCGTCGATCCATGTGCAGGACGGTTGTCGAACAGTTCCGCGTCGGCTCGGTACAGGGCGCGCAGCACCTCGCCTTTCCCGCCTTCTGGATCCGCCACCGACAACGAATCTTTCGAAGAAGATTGGCGGTGCGGTAAGGAGCTGTCCGGAACCGCTGCCGCTACAACGTCGTCTCCCGACGAGACTATATCGCCGCGCATTTCTCCGATGTCCGATGCCGCGGAAACATCTGCATCCGTCGCACCATCCAGTTCCGAAGCCAAGAGTTCCTCGACGTGCGCGTCAACCGCCTCTTCGGCGCGCTCCCTCTCCTCTCCCTCCTCCCCTGCCTCTCCCGCTTCTGCCACGGCTCCATCGTCCCTGGCGTCTTCGGTCTCCCGCTGTTCCTCCCTTCGCGCCTGTTGCCGCTGTTTAGTGGTTCGCTCCGAACGGCCGCTGGTATTTGCCGATGACGACAAGGTGGGCGCAACGTCTGCACCGTCGATCGCGGATATTTTGACGTAATCGTAGAGCGACGTCCTGTCTTTTCCGCGATTATAAACCGCGTAATTGTTCACGGCATATTGTATCAAACGGAATACATGATGCACGTGGTGCGACGGCACTGCGTTCGTAAATACGCGGAAACCCGAGTACCCCTGGTTCACGACCGTGATCGAGGGCACCTCGGGCAGCGTCGGCCAGTGGTGCAGCTTGAACGCCTCGCGCGCGAACCTTCCGCGCTCCAACTCCTCGAGGCGACGTGACATGACGGATTCTTCGGACGCGAATATGTGCGAGAGGCGGCTCACGACCTCGTCCCTGTCCAGCGCCGTCTTTCTGATCAGACTTGCGACGGTGAGCCACGTCATCAAGCTCCCGTGACGAGATGTCCTTTTGACGACGGCCCGGAACGAGGCGTCCTCCCTCCCTTCGACGGGCACTACCAAAGAAAAGTACGGGTACATTACGCTCGAAAGGAAACGCGCCAGCTCCTTGATCGTGGGGGAGGCGAGCTTCAGGGGCGGGTCGATCATGGCTGTGTAAGACACGTTCACGAGATCCGCGCTCTTTCGCGCGTTCGCGACGAAGCCGGTCAGTGTCGGCGAACCCTTTTTTTCTTCGAGGAGCACCGAGTCATCCAGGGCCACCTCCTTGAACCTGACGAACACGTTGAGATCGTTCAACGGCCGTATGACGTGCTCGTTCACCAGGTCGAGCGTCCTGAGCGCGTCGCGACGCCTCCCGGGCTTGAGCACGGGGAAGGTGCACATCGTGTCCACCCTTCCATTCGACGTTATACGACATTGCCCGTGGAGCATAGATGAGCTGCTAATCCTTCGAGATCCACCCGGTCCGACAGCGGATGCAGAGGCAGAGGCGGAGGAAGAGCGGGAAGGAGGCGGCGCTCCTACGGCGACGATCTGAATGTAAGGGGTTGAGCCGGTCTTTCGACCGCGCGGAACGATCCAGCTCTGCAGTGTAGCCGTGTCGAGAGTTCCCTTGTGAACCGCTATACGGCTTACTTTGTACATGTGCGAGTAGCCGTCGTAGTATTTGACGAATGGGGCGTGCGCGCTGACCTGGAACAGGTTGAATAGCACGTCCAGGTCGATGGAGGTGTCAGGCATGCGGCCCTGACCCGCTCCCCTTGAGAAGCCAAGAGGCTCGACGTCCGTCTTGATCTGAAGAAATAGTAAGCCGCGGGTGTTTCCTCGCGTCGTAGTGACCGCGCGATCCGTGGTCGAACGGTCCGAGGGGGGGCGCGACACTGTCGACGACGTCGCGCGAGGTTCCCTGCCGACGCTCTTCTCCAACTCTGTCAGCGCCAACTCGTCCTTGACGACAGCCTCCCCGACGCGCGCCTCCTCCCCATCCTTCTCCTGTTCGCGCCCCTCTCCTTCTTGCCTCCCCTGCTGTGCCCGTCCTCCTCCATCCCGGAGCCGAGGAAAATAGCGGGTCACGAATCCGTGTTCGATCAGCGCCAGGCGCTGCTGGATCTGCGGATCAGATCTTCGGTCGCTACTACCCGCGGATATTTCCGAGCGCGCCCTGGCCCGGACGTCCTCGTAAAAAGCCAAGTCGAGAACGATCACCGCCGAGAGAGCGCCTTCGTGGGTCTGAGAGGTGAAGGATTCGAGGAGCGCGTCGTCGCTGGGGAAGAATGCGTGAGCGCTCCTGGGCGTTCCGTCGGCGTTGACGAGATCGAGATCGGGTTCGACCGTGGCTTTCATGGGATGATAATCGAATACTACGGCGTATCCACCGCTAGAAACGGCGCGAAAGCTGCAAGGGAAGGTGACCCGACGCAGGCCGCCGAGCTCATCGTGAAGTATGCGAAGGGCGTGCTCCGGCGTGACGTGCTCCTTGGTCTTCGGGGAGGGCGAAGACCCTTTGCCGCGAAGATCATAGTACCCGTCCCTCATGCGATAAAACGTTTGGTACAGAGCTTGACGGCTAGCGAATGAGGCGCCCCGGAACGTCGACGTCACCACAGCCTTCGAAAACGTCTCGGTCTCCGATTCGGGTTCGACGCGCGCCTGCCCCTGATCGAGGTCTCGCCTCCCGTCAACATCGTGCTTGTCAAAATACGGATGTTCTCCGGCCAAGCGCCTTGTCGTCCAAACGTAAGCCTCGGCATACGCGCGCTCCCTACCGCTCTCGAGGGAGGACAGCGCCCGCAGCGTCTTGTGCTTGGCGGCCCGTAAGCTGTCGTCCGGTCGTAATGCCACGCGCTTCACGTAACGGATTTTATTGCGGGGGTGCTGCTGCTGGTTCAGCGCGAGCGCATCTTCGTAATGCTGTCCAAAAGCGGCGACCAAGGCCGACCGTGCATTCGCAGGTATTTTTTGCGGGTTTAATACGCCGCGTTCTATCCGTTCGAGAGTGTCGAACGCCAGTCCCCCGACGCCGTCCGCCCCATCAGAAACCGAACCGTCGCCCAAGAACACGTACGTGGTATACCGATCCGCGTCGTGCCATCTTCGCACGTGGACGATGACTCGCGGATGCGATGATGACGTCGCAGGATTCGTCCTAGGTTTTGGGATACGCATACGTCGCTTTCCTTTTACAGGTAGTATTAGTTATAAAGTGACACGGTTTTTTGACCCATCGACAAAAAACGAATAATAATCGGCTTCGCGGCACGCCATAATAGGGAGGGAGACAGGAAAGGGAAGGCCCATCCGTTTATCGGCAAGGTGTCGGGCCTTTATCGTCATCGAAAGCACGAACGAACGGACGGACGACGCGAGCGCGCGTATCAATCCACAGTAAAAAAACAAGACAAAGCCAAAGAAAAGAGCGCGTCGGTCGGTCGATAGATAGGTCGTTGCCCTGTCCGCTCCGCTCCGCTATCGCTCTCAAATACCGCCGCATAACAAAAGAACCGATAGCTACCCGAAAGCGTCATGGCGGCTATAGACGACGTGCAGTTCCTGTTAGAGAACAGCGAAGAGGACTCTGTGCAAGTGGTGGTGGACAGCAGGGACAGGGACTACCGCATCCATCCTCATCCATCCGAGTACGTCGTCAACTTCGACGTGCCTATTCGTAACGTGTACGGGCTCGAAGTTCTCGACGCCACGTTGGCGTCGTCCATGTACAACATCGATCGTCACAACAACCAGTTCCGTCTGGTTATGATCGACTTTCCGGGGCCGCTCAAAGAATCGGACAATGGCAACCTGGCCGGAGCCGACATGGCCGAGACCATCATCGTGGGCATGGGGCGCGTGCGGCTGTTGCAGCGATACTTCGACGAGATGCTGCCGTTTCTGGTGGTGATCGAAAAATTCGCGTACGATAAGGCGGTAGAAGAGGGGGGGTTCTCTCCGGAGGGAGTGCCCGAGACCAACGACCCGGCTCTGGGCAACGTGTCCGACTGGTCTTCGTCCGCTATACTGATCAGGAACGCTGCGGTTGTACCCGTCGTTCGCCACAACAGCGACCACGACAACGACCCGGGGTACGTCGTGGTGACCCTTGATACGGATGGGAGCAAGTATGCCGTGAGCCGCCAAGAACCGTTGGCGAAGATCATCGAGAGTCCGGGTTCGATGTATTATCTCACCGTCAACCTCGACAAGCACGTGATGGAGGAAGACGCCGAGACGAGCGGTAGCAGCAGCGAGGAAGAGGGAGGAGATCAGGGAGATCAGGGAGATCAGTCGGGCGCCTCAACCGGTGACACCAACCACGACGACGACGACCCCGCGCGCACCATCATACACATGGTATGGTTCGAGATCGTGCCGACAACGCCCGCGTCGTTGGACGAGCTGTCCGACATGGAGACTTTCTCGATCCGGCTGAGACCCAAGGACATCCACATGACGCCCGCTTCTTACGACCTGGCGCAGCTTAGGAACGGCGTAGCGGAACACCTGGACGACGACGACATCGATCTGACCGGCCAGCACGGCATGCAGCTGGAGCGCACGTTCAAGTTCACCTACACGTGCCCCCGGATGTTCATGCTGGACATGGGGCACTCGACGATGCGCGAGGTCCTCGGGTTCGACGCTATCGACGGATCTCACAATTCCGGCGATCCTCCGTACCGTCAGATCCGGTTCGGAGACAACGACCACATCTTTCTGAGCGTTTACCACCCGCCCGAGGACGAAGAAGGCGATTGGCGCTTGACCTCTCCAGGCGTGATCTTTCTGGGAGGGGAGCCCTACGTTAAGCTGCGCTGCCCCGAGATAGAGGACTTCTTGAGCTCGAGCGCCGCTGGATACGGTGCATATTATACGGGTTTCGCGATCTTCAAGCTTGCGGGCAACAACATGGCCACCCACCTGCGTTTCGACTTCGGCAACATCAAGCACAAGCCCATTCATCCCATCGGCAAGCTGCACCGGCTGACGTTCAGGTTCGAGCTCATGCGTGGCGGTCTTTACGACTTCAAGGGCGTCAACAATATGATGCTGCTCAGCATCAAGAGGTACGTTCCCTCCCAGAAGATGCGGTTCGAGGGGTCGGTGCTGAACCCAGAGTACGACCCTAACTTCCTGAGGTACAGACTGCGGCAGCTGGTGCACCCGGAGGATCCCTCCGTGAACCTCGAGGAGTTCGAAAGGCGAGTGCCGCGCCCTTCGGCGCCTTCTTCTTCGTCCAGAAGGAAGAAGAGAGGATGCGGAGGCTCCGAAAAAAGCGACGACGTCGACAACAAAGATGAAGAGGACGACGATGACTGCGAGCGTGGCGCGAGTCGCAGCGAGGAAGGGATCCGTACGGTACACACCGACAACGAATCCGTATACGATTACTCTACGGACGATTCTTTCGACGATTACCAAAACGACTTGCAGACGTGGAGGTAGTCGGTTGGATCGATGATGCCAGGGAATGCAGAAACGGTCGGGTGGAGGACGCGCCCTGGGAGGGAGCGAGCCGGCCTGCTATGCTAATCCGTCGGTCGATCTGATCGGTCGTTTTTTGACTTTTACATTTGTCCCGTCACGAATTTGGCGAAATCCGTTCCCGCGTCGTGTTCCAGCCACTTTCGCGTCGTGGAGATCATGTCCATCGTTTCGCGCTTGGAAAATGATGGAAAGACGTACGTGATCAGCACGAACACGGTCGACGCCACGATGCTCGCGTTCGCAAAGTAGACCGCGTTGAACGACGTGCCCCCGAAACGGTTTCTTTCTCGACGCTCACCCTCTCCCCCTCCCGTATCGTATTCTCCTTCCTCGACAGACATGAAAAACCTGGACACGAACACGGAGCCGACGAAAATCGTCAGGATCGAAGCGCAAATGACTAATACCGTGGCAACGTCAATGCCGTTCAAAAACCAATGCGTCGCGGCGGGAAACGCTTTGCGCACCGGGAGCAGCAACAGCATCGGGAGAAAACCCGCTACGCCGTACAGCAGCGTGTATAGCAGACGCGAAGCGGTGTCGGCTCTGCCGGGTAAGAAATCCGCAAGTCCGCGCAAATACGGACGTCGCGTCAGGAACAGGCGCGCCCTCGATATTGCCCTCGCCAGGTGAGGCACGAATCGGAGCTCCTCCATGACCCATCCCGCTCCATAAGAAGACGCGTTCATCAGAGCGACGATAGCACACAGCGCTCGTGTGCGGTTAATGTTCTCTGCAATTACGGCGGGAGCCATTAAACTCACCCTCAGCATGTCCTGTAGCACGTCTCCCGGGAAGATCATGTGGTAAGTGTTGTAAAAGGTGGTGCCGACGTCGAACATGCTGTTTACGGCCGGCCGGCGCTGCAGCCACGTCAGGAACGCTTCCGGGACCCTGGAAGCGTCTATGACCGCCCTCTGCATGTACTTTGACGGGACGGCTTCGTAAGCCAGGCACACCAGCGTCAGCAGCGCCACCGCCAGCCACAGCAGCGCCAACGCTCCCCAGCTCGCGAAGAGACGGGCCGTGTTGGCCAAGATGTTCACGCGGTCTCGAGGCGCTCCCAGTGCGCGCAGCGCCTTCTTCGACGTATCGAACAGCATGCCCACGAAGTCTAGGGGAGGGTTCGGGGGCGCCGAGCCGCGCTCTGAGGCCAGGTAGTCGCCGGCGCGTTCGAGGCCTTCTCCCCGCTCCATGGTGCGGCCTTCGCCTCCGTCCTCTTTCTGCGTGAGATCCAGGCGCCTGTCGAGCTCCCACCCCTTCTGACCGAACCAAGCTACGGGAAACGCCGTTCGGTAACCTACGTCGGGGGGATCTTCCTTCTTTTTGTCGTCCTCGATGCCTCGGTGTCGACGGGTGTAAGCTCCTAAGCCGCACGTAAGGGACGACATGTGCGTGGCTTGACTCGCTTCGTGTACTATATGTTCATACAAACTCTGTTGCGATATGCGTGCGCGCGTGCGTGATCGATACGATAGGATCTATCTATCGACAATCACGCCGCGCGTCCCCTCATTACTTCCGTCTTTCTTGAGGGGAATTATTTTCTCATTCCTAATTATTATACCTAGCCCTCTGCTGTGCACGCGCGCGCCCGGCTCATTCGATACGGCTAATACGATGTCAGACTACACGCTTGACGGTACCGAAATTTTTCTGCGCTTCTTCAAGTACATCTTCGAGGGCGCGATCGTAGCGACGGCAGCTTACTTCATTCCCGGCAAGAAACTCCAGGCCGAAGAAATTCTGGTGCTCGCCTTAATCGGCGCGGCTACCTTTGCCGTGCTGGACCTGTTCGCTCCCTCGGTGGGAGCATCTGTGCGATCCGGAGCAGGTTATGGCATAGGCCTAAACCTGGTGGGCTTTCCTGGCGGTGCACCCGTCGTAGGTAAGTAAGAGTTCGTGAGAGATCGTTTCGAACAAGCATCGAATCGGTGATAAGGGGATCCGCACCATGGCGATAGCGAAAGACGGGTTCACAGAAGTATAAGTTTCCATTCTTTTTTACAAGCACGATACGTGGCAATCGAGGAATCGCTTTGTCATCTTCTTTCATTCTCTAATGAAAGAGCAACTGTTTTCGGGAATCGGTGGAATGTTCCTTGCGTTACGGCATGTTTTGTACTGCGAAAAAGAGACGATAAATAAAAGGCGAGCCTTTGGGAATGTTACTTTACCGTGAAGGTATACAAGTCGTGCATGGCCTGCCAGAACCCCCATCCTCCGGGCGCGTAGGCGCGTTCTTTCCAAAAGCGTTGGATGACGCTCGCCGCGTCCGTTTGTCTTCGTAAACGCGCGCGTCTGCGTTGACTCACGCGGATCCAAAAGCGCATCAGGAGCACGCTCGACAGCGGAGAAGCCCTCCGACGCTCAGGGTGGCTGTAAGAATATTTTTCACGGCACGTTTCGACGCAATTCATCGCCGTTCGCAGAAGAAAGCCGCGCGCGTCCGGATGCCACACGGAGGAGTGCGCGTGATTTTGGAACAGGTACAACACGGCCGAGTCCAGAGGCAGGCGCGTAGCCGCCAAAAGGCGCGGAATGCTCGACGATGACACTTCGCGCGCGCTTTGTAAAATCGCGTCGGCGCATTTATGACAGTGACTGACGGCGGCATATCGTCGTTCGACGGAAGAAACGCTCAAGATGCTGGCGATGTCCCACAAGTTTTCTTTACGAAGAAGGCAACACGCGGTCCCCGGCGGGCTCTTCGTCCAAGGAGGAGCCCGGAGGCGACGACGCTGACCATTATTGATGCGATCGTCATCCACGTATCGTCGGCCGTACGCCCTGACAGAAGCCATCTGCCCAAGCACGCGTTTTAACGCGTTCACGGAGCTACACCGAGTCGTCCGCGCGCTCTCCCGGAAGCTGTTCAGACGCGCGTCCTGGGACGAGCGAGCCCCGTGCCATTGTTTTTCGATCATTTGTCGCTGATGTTCCGACGATAGCCGTGACACGAGCCTGAAACATCTTGACACGTTTTCGATCTTAGCTTCTCTGTCTCCGCAATAATCTTCTTCTTTCGTCCGGGATGTCGGCGGCACGTTCCAGACGAGCGCTTTGATGACGGCCGTCGGAAAGCCTATGTCTTCCTGCGTATATCGTCGGCCGCGATGGCACAACGCGTACTCGATACAGCCTTCGGAATCCCCGCAGGAAACGACGGAGGCCGAAGCGGCGGCGTACACGCACGTGCGCCGGTCGAGCGGATCGTCTTCCGCGAGCGCGCGCCAGCGGTGCGCGTAAGCAAGACAGTCCGACCTGCCTTTCAGGGCCGCCACGGAGCATTCGAGATTCGTGAGTATGCGGCCTTCCTTTTCTCGAGCGTGTCGCAGACAAAAGAGAGCGCCGCTCTCCTCTTCATCTTTTCTCTCGCGCTTCGTGGACGATGACGCGACGGTCTCGAGTCGATCCGCCTTGTTCAAACGGCACTGACGTCTTTGCAGCCCTTCTTCGTACAGATCGTCCACGAACGCTTCATCGGATATTCTCACCCTCACGTAACCGCTCGTTGCCGCTAGTGTGGCGTCCTGTCCTCCGTCATAATCATAGTCTTTATTGGCCGCCGCCTTTCTCCTGTTCCGTATCTTTCTGTCAATGCGTGCTGCTTCGGCGAACACGAATTCAAATATCGTTTCTACGAGGAACTTGCGCAGGCAACACATCTCGTCACGGTGTGCGTGCGCAAAACGTACGTCTACGGTCACGAAAGGCTCGTCGACTCTGTCGTAGCTGTGTACCGCTCCGCATCTTCGACCGCTCTCGTCATGACGGCGTTGTGCGCGACAGCGAAGAAACATCAATTTCAGAGATTGTCCATCACGTCCATCGTTCCATCGGCACAAGCGTCCTTCCAGGGAGGCGCGATAACTGGCGGCGCCGCACACACGAGAGAATGATCTCTTCAGAGTCGATATCCCGACGTCGTCAAACCGACCTAGTAACAACCCGTCCCCGTCTCTGCTCTTGCATCCTCCCTTGTACGCGCGTAGGCGTAACGACGTAGCGTAAAGGACGGGGACGTCCCTCCCTTCGTAAATTTTTGTCGAACGAAATCTTCGAAAAGCTTTGCTGTCTGATACGCATAACCGTGCTTTCGTAAAAAAGCGGGATCGGTCGTGTCCGCATCGTCTCTTCTCTAAAAATACGCGATCATATGTCGTCGACATGGAGGGGGGACGACGACGTCGTGTCTCGACAAGAAAGGATAATGACAGCGGCGAAGAAAGCAAGCGCGTGAGGGACGCCAGGAACGCCAGGGCCGTGCGGTAAAGTGCACGGAAAGAACGATGAATGGGGGTCTTCACCGATAGACAGACGGACGGACGAACGATCGAGAGCGAGGGGTGTCGATGTGATGAATTGAGGTGAAGCTACAGATAACGTCGTCGCATATCTCTATCTGTCCATCGGCTAGACCGCCCTTGCGCGTTTTTTTTGGATCGTTGCATTGTCACACGCGTTTCCTTCTTTATGTTCGGTCATCGTCGCTTCATCAGGGTTCGTTTGCATTATGAGTTCGACGACACTCATCAAAAAGTTGTTGCATGTACGGCAATATCCGCAGGTGTTCCATGACGGGTATTTAGCGGTCAATTTTGGCACTCGTACACAGAGCGCCGTAGCTCGAAAACTGTATCCAGAGAAGATTGCAAGATAAAAATATATAAATAAGCGACAATACTTGACCGGGTCGATCTTCTTAACACTGGCTGTAAGTCACAGAGAACAGAGACACTCACGCAGGCAGGCAGGCAGACAGACAGACAGACAGACAGGCAGGCAGGCAGGCGCTGTAAGTACTGATTTATCGACGTTCATTTTTCCCTGCCTTCACTTTCCTTTGCGCTCGCGTGACGCGATCGACGCGATCGATGTCATTGATGACATCCGCGGCGGAACGAATGGAAGGAGAAGACGTCGTGATGGAGGACGCTTGTGAACGGAAACGCGACTCGACGGTCGCGGATGTTTCTTACGTTACTTCCGAGACGAGAGAAGAAGAGGGGACCCCAGGTCCCATGATCGACCGCATAGGACTCTCGAAGGCGGTGAATGAACTTTCGACGGTGCGTTTGGTGGGCCGGCACCAACAGGAGGGCTGTATGTGGATGCTGGAAAAGGAATTCAAGTCGGAGGGAGTCCGAGGAGGAGTACTCGCGGATGACGTCGGCCTGGGCAAGACGTACATGATGGCGGGAGTGCTGAAAGCGAATCCCATGCCTCGCACCCTGGTGGTGACGCTGGTCAACGTCGCCTTCCAGTGGATGAAGATCCTGCGCGACTTTGCCGACATCGACTCCACCATGGTGCCCAACCACTACACCTCCGTGCCGGAATGCGCGCCCAGCGTGTTCGTGACCACGTACAGCAAAATCCGTAAACGTCCGCGCTGGGTCATGACGACGCACTGGGATCGCATCGTCTTGGACGAGGGCCACGTGGCCCGCAACCCTGCGACGACCACCTACGAAGCGCTCTGTCAAATACGCGGAGATGTGCGGTGGGTGCTCAGCGCCACGCCGATCCACAACAGCACTCGGGACGTGCTGTCGTTGTTCCGTTGGGTGGGCGCGATCCAGGATCAAAAACGGACGACCAGCCTGAAAACCCTGACCGCTGAGTACATGATGCGCCGCACTTTGAACGGAGAGAAGCAGCACACCAAAGAACTCGCCCTACGCGAAATCGACGACCAAATCGTGACCGTGGACTGGAAGAGCGCGTACGAGAGGACAATGTACGGCCTACTAGAGAGTAAGATGTCGAACTGCGTCAGGTCTTCCAGGAGCAAGGACGAGCGCAGGTGCATCGCCATCGAAGCCATCATGCGCCTCCGCCAAATATGCGTGTCGTTCGAGGTGTACGAGGCGTCGGTGCGCAGCCGAACCGCACACGAAGCGGAAGATGACGAAAGCAGCGGCTCTGACGAGGAGGAAGAAGAGGAGGACGAGCACGAAAGACGCAAACGGTTGGCTTTCACGTGCGTGTCCGACGAAGACGACGAAGGTGAAGAAAGAGAAGAAGAAGAAGAAGGAGATGACGTGTCCACGAGGGAAAAGGCGGAGACGATAGCTCGCAAACTCGCGGACGACGTGAACCTCTTGGCCGAGGTCGAGAAGAAATGCACGAAGCCCCGGATTTCTTCCAAAATGCGGTATCTGTGTAATGCGATTGTGCAGAGCCTCAGAGAACGCGGACGGGACAAGATCATCGTTTTTTGCACCTTTATGGTCGAGATGGAGATGCTGACCCGGGAACTCGGTACACGGCACGTATCGTGCGCGACCCTCCACGGAGGCATGTCGAACGACAAACGCAACTCCCAGATCGAGCAGTTTTCGAACCCCGGGTCGCCGACGAACGTGCTGGTGGCGCAGATCATGTGCTCTTCGACCGGCATGAACCTTCAGTGCGCCAACGTCGTCTTCATCACTAGCCCCACCTGGAACCCGTGTATCGAGAAGCAAGCCATCGGCAGGGTGCACAGACAGGGCCAGACGAAACCTGTCGTGGTGCGCAGGCTCGTCATGAAAGATTCCGTCGAAGAGCGGTGCATCGAGAAACAGTCGCTGAAACTGGGCGTGATCAGGGAGAGCCTGGGCGCGGAAGCCTATGACGAGGACGGGGACGAGGGCGAGACCACCGAAGAAGACGTCGACGTCCGCGACGAATGCAACCAGAATTCGTACGCGTTGATATCCGCGCTATAGTTCAAATTTCCTTTTTGGAGGGCCGTTCGTTTTCGAATGTTGCCTCTATGTATACCTAACTCATCCGATGTCGAAGAAAAAGGAAATCGTAGGAATAGGCGGAGGCAGTTATACGACCGCCATCGCTCTCACGCTGCTGGTTCTTGTCATCGTGATCGTGCACTACTACGTGGTGCTGAAGCCGGCACTACGGGAACGCGAAAAGTATATGGACGGTATGCTGGACGTACAGGATCCGAAATTCGACGATCCCAGCCTGTCTTTTCCGACAAAGTGCGTGTCGTGTGAACGGCAGTTTCCCGTAGGAAAAAGATGGGCCGCCCAGCCCACCAAGTGTTTCGCATGCGAAAGACACATGCTCGCGGCGGGTGGCCACGAAGCGGCACAAAATACGCACCCGAACAAGTGCTTCGCGTGCGAGTCATCATGAGGACAATTACATATTACATCGTCGTCCTTCCTTGTTCCTGTCGCTTCTCGTTGCCACCTTCTTCTTCTGCGGCTTTTTCGAGAGCGGTTCGGGTGAGGGTATTGCGCTCGGACACCTTTCCATCAGGCGGTCCGTCGGGCGTCCTCGGCATCGTAGGAAAGGCTTTCTTCGGAGCCCAAGGCGCCATGGGCTCTTGCTGTCCGGCGTTGTTCCCGTTGAATTCCATGGTGTCTTGGTATTTTATGGTGGGCGATACATATGAATGTCCGCGTCGATTTTTTTTTCAATACGTCAACGCCGGGTACGCGTAATAGGGATCCCCCCGCCAATGATCCGCACCTAAAACGAAAACGGTCTTTATCATCATACGCAACATCATACGCAACATCACGCGTAAAATCACGCGCAACATGTCGCGACGCCGCGCCGTGTCTCGAGATGAAGATGATGTCGGAGACGCCCTATCCATGAAGCTCAGTCTGCACGAGTCGTGCCCCACCGAAAAAATAGAGGACGGATCTATAGACCACGAAATGGCCAGCCTCGATCTTGGCGGCAGCGACGATGCCGCGAACGCGATTGATCATGACGTCCAAAAAATTACGGACACGTTTCGAAATACCGCGTTATCGTCGTCGGTGTGTGCGGAAGATTACATCGAAGCATATCGACGCGACCCTTCGATGGTCGAAAAGCGCATTTACGGTATAGAACCGCCGGTCGACGAATGTCTACGCCAAGATTACTTGGTTGGAAGACACGGTTCAGTCTATTTTAAAATTTACATCAAACGGGACTGACTTGAGCAGGGCGATACGTCGATCGATCGCGCGCAGAAAAAATCCGCCGAGCTTTTTAGAGCAGAGACGACGGGTATCTAAGCTGAGCTGAGCTAAGCTAGCCGCCGAAATAGCAGCAGCTCCGAATGTCGAATCAAATCACCGCGTACGATCTGCACTGCAGCATGCAGCACCGCCGTCAAAAGCAGCGCGAATGCTTTATCGAGATCCTCGAAAAGTGTTATACGCGCATTCGAAGGATGTCGGCGAATAACCAGACGCAGTGCAAGTACGAGGTGCCGCATTTCCTCGTCGGAAAACCGCGTTACGACGTGGCGACGTGCACGTCTTTCCTGGTGCGCAACTTGTCCAGGAACGGCTTTACGGTACACATAACTCCTCCGTGCATACTGCACGTGTCATGGAACATGTCGGCTCCCGTTGAAGAGGAGGAAGACCCTGGATTTGCCGAATATAACGACGCCGTCCGCGACGCGTCGCTGCTCTCTTCTGGACATTCCGGACATCATCACCATCATCATCATGCGCGGCCTGTTTCTCCGCCATCTTTGCCGCGTACTCTCCTCAAACAGCCTCCTCTGCCTTATCAGAGCCACTACTGCGCGAACTCGCCACCACCGGCGCGCTCTCTCAAGCACGCCCATCCGGACATCATACCCGCCGTTGTCTCGCCGTATGCTGATCGGAGAGCGCTCCCTGTCAGGGGTCACGTCGGAACGGTTTCTTCTCTGATCCCGTCTACGACCCCATCTACAGTTCAGGGTCCGGTATACCCTTGTCACACGCCTCCACACACGCTTTCGCACACGCTTTCGCACACGGCTCCGCACATGCCTCCGCACACGCCTCCTCCGCACACGCCTCCTCCGTACACGCCTTCGCACACGTCCTCGCCGCTTTTCGCGCAGCATCGACACCAACATCCCCTTGTTCCTCCCAACTCCGTCGGTGTACCCGTTTTTCGACGTCAGCCTCCGCTGCCGCTCCCGATTTCGTGCAGATCGTCGTCGCCAAAATCGGACGTGAGTTACGAAGACGCGAGATCGGCGGCTCTATCGACAGCGACAGCGACAAAAGAAACCGCAACTACGACCCACGCCCCCGAAGACGAGCTGCTCTTCAAACGCCAGCCCCCTCCAGCATCAGGCTCTTCGACCCGTTTTCACAGATCCATCGCAGAGTTCAAACCCAGCGGGAAGTTTAGGTTGAAAATTTAGTGTAAGAAGCCACGAACCGCAGAATGTCCGGGATCGTCCTCTGGCCTTCGAAGGTGGCCACCGTGTCTCCTCCCTTGGCCAACAACACCGTCGGAAAACCCGTTCCCGCGTAGTACTTGTCCGCTTCGTCGCTCTTGGATTCGTACGACTCCATGTAGACGCCGGCTTTCTCCAACTCTTCCGCGTGTTTTTTTTTGAGCTCTTCCCACACCGGGTCGAATTTGCGGCAATAACCGCAACCGTCCATGTGCAGGTACACCAAAGTGTAACGGTCGCCCGTGGTGGGCTTGCCATCCTCCTCGAACTTCTCCTGGAAGTAGTAGTGTTTGTTGCCCCCGACGTTTGCGTACTTCTTCGAGGCCTCCTTTCTTGCCTCGCTCGAAACGCTCACGTCGTCTTTCCTCATACCGTCGTAATTATAGACGGAAGACCCGAACGATCGCGCGTCGTCCGACGAGTCGCTCCTCGCGTTTTTGATGACACGGTACAATACGTAAATGATCACCGCTATCAGGGCGGCGAGCAAAATGTAAATGAACACGGTGAGTGCGACGCTTCCGCCTCCCTCCTCCGCTGCCCCTGCCTCCGCGTTCTTTGGAGGAAGCCTCTTGACCGTGGCGGGCACGCCCCTTGTTCGCGGTCGAGCGTTAAACCTGGCATTTATCCTGCCGGCTGACGTTTTTCTGGTCGTGGGCATCGTCGCGTGTGGTTGTTGGGGGTTGTTTCGATGGCTCACGGAACGAAATATATATACTCTTAGGTTACAGAATATTTGTGATGCGCGACGCTCTGAAACAATTCGCGAAGACGGTCAGGAGGTCGGTCAAGTGGCAGGATGAGGTCCGGATGGGGTCCGGCGCGAGGCGCGTCGCGAACGACATTCCGCTCGAATTTTACGCGCCCGATGAGGTGGGTGCGCTGTATGACAGCGTCAGAGAGTCGCTGCTGACGTCCCTCTGCACTTCCAACTCCTCCGGGACATCGAACCCCATCCGCGTCGAAGAGTACATCCGAGCGCAACCTTTCCAGGAAGCTCAAGACACGGTCAGGAAGCTCCTGTCGGGGGGGCGGGGGTGGAGGTACATCAGCCTGCAGGACTTCGCGCGCGAGGTGGAGCGCGTCACGAAGATGCTCGTGGACGCCCTATATGTAGCCGCCGATAAAGAACACGCGACCGAACCAACAGCCGTAGTTTTCGTGCTCGACAGCTACACCAAGTCGTCCTTTTGGGTGTTCATGCAGCTCTACCACGTCTTGATGAACCCTCGATCTCCCAGGGCGCGCGCCCGGTATTCGAGGCTGCTCGAGCGCTTGTACGTCGTGATCGACTCCCGGGAGTTCAGCACACGCCGCGCTTTTCAGCTGCTTCCCGAAGATTCCGTGATGTGTTTTGTCGACGACGCCGCTTACACCGCGCTCCAGATGAAGACGTTCCACAAGCGCATGCGCAGCCTCTGGGACTCGTCAAAAAGGGGGAATCGATCTCATCATCTCGATCACGGGTATTCCGTAGCTGTTGCACCGACTTCGAATTCCTCGCCTCCTCCCCCCCCCTTGACGTGGAAGGCCGTCAAACTGTTGGTTCCCGACAAGTACCTATCGCCCTCCCGGGATAGGGAGGCACAGATGCAGAGACATGGCGTCTGTGCCGTACACCATCGTCCATCACGGAGCATCGTGATATTGCCCTTCGTGTCCACCTGGGCCCGGCACTCTCTCGAGCGCCTGAAACAGCACGACCACGGCCATAACGTGACGATCCTGAATTCCGTGACGCTGCGATCTTTATTCGACCGCAGAACGACGCAATGGATCCTCGAAAACGATCTGTTTTACGCGCTCCCGGTCGATAATATACGGCACAATCCGTATGAGAAGAAGAAGATAGCGTCCACGGGAGTCACGATCTACCCTTCTGGTGTGCATCTGGGACCCGCGGTGGGGGATTACAGAAGAGCGACTTCGAATTCGTCCGAAGCCACGTTCCACAGCTTCTTGTTCGACAGGCTCCACCTCGACTACAGCCACAGCGCCTTCGTGTTCGAGCACAAGATTCCCGACGCCGTTTCCATCCCGTTCGTGTGGCTGCATCTAGGTCCGTGTGTTCAGGAACAAACTCTGACCGCTTACCGCGTGAAACGCGGTTCGAGAGCGCGCGAACTCCTCGAGTACCTCGAAGAGGACGAGGGGGGTACGATAGACGCCCGGGCCGCCAGCATTCGCGTGCAGGAGCTGATGCAATCCCAGAAGTTCAGGGAGCACTACCTGAGAGAGGTGCGCCTGACGCGAGCCCCTCCCGTGCGCCGACCGGGAATCTTCGGCATCGCCACACCATCGATCAAGCGCAAGCGCGTCAGCGCTATGTACCCTCTGGTCTCCCCCAAACGTTGTGGACCTATTTACCAGACCCACATCGAGCACGTGCTCAAGGAAGCCGCACAAAATGCCAAGCACGGCCTGATACACGACATCGACCCGAGATGGTTGTACCACCTTCCCGAGTGCACGGTCCCTCCTTACAGAAAGCGCGGTTTTGCGTCGAGCGTCGACCGCATTGTCATCAAATAATAATGCGCCTTTTCTTCATGGCCGAATAACCTACGGCAACGTTTCTTTCGACGATATCATCATCCAAGACGAACTCCATCGAGTCGACACAAAACCCCATGAACGGCTGGCGCTGCTGCTCTCGGAAACGCGCACGTCGGACGCCGGCTTCGTCTGCTCCCCCTCTCGTAGTAGCCGCTCCTTTACCTCCGGCGCTCTCGGTGTGCCGGTCGTCTTCCTCTTCGTCGAGCATCACGTCGACGACGAAGGCTTCCCGTGATAAATCTTTGTCGTTTTTGGAATTGGTCCTGTGCACCAAAGAGGACACGAGGTACCAGGAGTATTGCACTATGTCTCGCGGCAACTGTGCGGGTATGTCCCAGGTGAGGTTGAGCGCCATCACGCGCGCCATGCACCTCCCGATCGCCGCGCAGGCGCCCAGGGGGAGGTTTTCGAATATACCACCGTCGACGTACATTTCGTCGCCAATGAACACCGGAGAGAACAGGTACGGAACGCAAGCGCTGGCCCGCAGCGCTGTAATCACGGACAAGTTCGGCCAGGTCTCGACACAGAAATACTCAGGACGGGATCGCGTGACGTTGGCGGCGCAGACGACGAGGCTCTTCGCGGCCTTGCCCTGCGTCATGTACAACGTCGCGTCCCGGAGCTGCGCGAAAGTGACGTCGAGCACGCCGAGCTTGGCGTACAGGATGTCCCGTAAAAAACTTTCCATGCGACTTCCGCTGTCGATGCCCATCGCGTCGTATGCCCCGAACAGGTCGTCGATGTCCAGCTGGTGCGCGCCGCATTGATGAAGCCGCAACAAAGCCCAAGCACGCATCTCCTCGAACGAGTATCCCAGGGCCAGCATGAACGCCAGGAGCGCCCCGGCGGACGTCCCCACGAACGTGTCCATGCTTTTCAGGTCCCCGTTCTCTTCGAGGTGCCTGACGCACCCCAGGAACGCGAGCGCATCGACCGCGCCACCCGACAGCACCAACGTGTCGAACTCTCGCCGTCGGTCATGGTGATCGGCCGGAGAAGAGACGCTCGGTACCACCCCCCGACCACCTTGTGCCTCTGCTTCTGCCTGTTTGTCGTGCGTTTCTTTTTCAACCGAACGAATCACGGGGGATGGATCGTCGACGGCGTCCATTTCTATTATAATCAGGTCGTGAGAAATATGCCGACGGTACGGACGCGGTAATCACAATTATCGCCTTTATTTCTTTTGCCACGGATAGAGCAAAAACGATATCACGTGAAAAGCGCGGCGATAAATCGCTTGTTTGGAAAAAGCATAACCTTCATGTCGTTTTATGAGCAAAGTGGGTATAGCCCAGGGTTGTACAGCGGGTTAAGGAAAGTTCCGGGGGAATGCTAAAACGGTATAAGGAAGAACGGGTTTCCCGGAACGTTTGAACAACCTTGGTATAGTCGCGCTCCAATCATGTGCGCCTGTGTGTGACGACAACATATCGCAGGTATGTTCCGAAGAGGTATTCGCAAATTAGATCGACTTTACATCGGCGCCCGACGCCAAGCCGTGACGGAAGCAGACGTCGACAGCGTCGATCCGCATGTGACGCGCGTGCTGAACGCCGCTGACGACGTGCGCACGACGTTTGACGTTGGTGGAGGAGGAAGGAGCAGGAGGTACATGAGGCTCGATCTGGCGGATTTTGACAACCTGGCGGACATGCCCGAAGAACTCGGTAAAGCCCTGCGGTTCATTGACGACGCTTTGCGCGAGGAACAGGATGAAAAGCGTCCCGAGAAAAACCGCCAAAGGGGCGTTCTGGTGCACTGTCGCATGGGATCGAACAGGAGCGCCGCGGTCGTGTTGGCGTACCTGGTGTTCGTGTGTGACATGGACGATATGGCAACCGCGATTACGACGGTCCGCGCTATCGGACACAAAACGGGATTGCACGCCTCGCCGGCTCCTTGGTTCGTGAAACAGATCGCGCGTTCTAAAGAAAGACGGATTCTTTCTTTAGAACGCGCGCTCCTTCGCGACCCCCCTTCTGTCATGATATGACGGATGCACATCGCAGACTCTTAGACAACGGACGAGTTTCGTTCATAAACTATTGGTCAGCGTCTGACGCGTTCGCGCGCGATTTGTGCGCACACGGCAATGATCTGCCTGCAAAGCATCGTCAGACACACGAGCTTCACGGGACGCACGACGTACAAATTTGCGCATTTCCGGTCTTCGTCTTCGGATCCCTCGAGTGCCCTCCGCAAATTCTCGTTCGTCTTCCTTTCGGACGTCAACGCCCTCTCCAGACACGTACGCTTCTGAATCTCGAGGCGCAGCTCTTTCCGCACCGCATCCAACTCGAGCTTTAGCTGTCGCACTGCGTCGTCTCCGTGTCCTTCCTCTTGTTTTTGTTCCTCTGGTTGATGATCGTCATCCTCTGTATAATGTCGGCGACCCTTGAACATAGAAGACAACACCCACATTTCTCCAACGTCCAGCGACAGTTGAGATACGTGGTGGCTCGGCTTTATGCGTTATCATGCCGCGCTTATTCCGCGCGAAAGAACAAAAAAGAATGTACTACATACTACGACGGTTTTCATGCGCACACGAGGGTTTCGCTGACGATGTGCTTGGTCGAAGCGGCCACGAAACGCCCGACGGCCGTTTCGTGCGCCTTGAGATCCTGGATGGTCTGCCAAAGCTCGGCGTTCAGGATGGCGCGTTTCGTGGTCGCCTCGCGCAGCTTTTTTTCGACCGCAGCCGCGCGCATTTCCTCCCTTTCGACTTCGCTGGTTAGAACCTCCGCTTCAATCCTCAGAGACGCCGCCTTCTGCTTCAGGCGATCGATCGCGTCCTGTGCGTGCGCCGTATCGGACTCGAGGCACGCCCGATTCGAGCAACAGGTGCGCAGGGATGCCGCGATATCGTCTTCCTTGCGGCTCTCTTCTTGTAACTTCTCGCGCAGCCTGCTCGTCCTCGCCTTCTTCTCGTCCACGAGCTTTTTGAGCTGCGTGTACCGGGTTTGATGAGCGGCGTGCTGCGCGTCGAGGTCCTTGACGCACTCTTCGTACGCCGCGTTCATACGGGACAGCTCGTCGATGCGCTTGATCTCCTGGCTTTCCTTGATTTCCATCTCCGTCCTTTTTTCGCGGAGCCTGTCGATTTCCTTGCCCATCTTATCGGTGCTCGCTATTCCGCTCCTGAAAGCCTGTAGTGTCGATTCGCGAAAGGTTTCCATGTCCGCCGTCATCCTCTTTTCGGCCGCGATCGCCCTCTGGAATCCCTCCTTGAGCTGCTCGATCTGGTCTACGAGCTTGCGCCGCCTCCAAAACAGCGAGTCGCGCTCCCTTTTCAGAGCGTCGTCTAAGTCCGCGCTTTCGTATCGCGCACCGACGCCAACGGGAATGCCTTCGTATCGCGCGGCGAAAACCTTGGCGGAGAGGAGCGCCCTCTGCGAAGGATCCAGACGCTCGATGGCGGCGCATACGGTGTCGACATCGCACATGCGGCGCAGTAACTGGTCGTTGCCGTCGCAGTCGCTCTCTTCGCTCCTCTCCCGGAGCTTGAGCACGGATGACGACGACTGTGAAGAAGACGACGGCGAGTCATTGTTGTCATCGGCCTTCGAAATCATCACGGGAACGGGAGCCGAATCGGGTCCGCCCAGTCGCAAAAAACCCATGAAACTACGGATCCCATTCTTTCCTTCACCGTCACAACGTCCGTCATCATCTAGGACGTCGCGAGCGCTCTTGTCGACGACGCGCATCGAAGTCGTGAGCTCGTGCTCTCGTCGCTCTCCACCTTCGCCATTTGCACCATTGGCACCGTGCTTATAATCGGATTTCATTCCCGCGGCTGTGCTGTACTTGGCGTAGGCTTCGAAGCACTTTTCAAAGGACTTCGCGAGCTCGGTCTCGGCAGCGGGAGCGGGCGCGTCGTCGCCACAGGGAGATGGAGGAGGAGGTGGAGGAAGCGATGGCGCGCGAGGAGGAGAAGAAGAGCAGCAGGGTGCCATCTCTGACATCATCTGCGCTACACTACGCTCGCTATGCTATGCTATGTAACGCTACGCTACGTTACGCTATGCTATGCTATGAAAGGGTCGAGGGAGAGACCGATTCTCCCTGTCGATTTTTTTCAATTTGATAAAAACAAAACGTGTGACGCGAAAAATCGATCGACGAAAGTAAGTTAGCACTGCGCCTTGCACCTTCCCAGCTGACATTTCGCACACAACGACGACGGGTCGCTATGTACGCGGTAAATGTCTTGACACGGTCCCGTCGACTTGGCGCACTTGGCTCGACAGCACGGTCGTTCCTCGTAATCGTCATCCTCGTCTCCGTCGCGTCGCTCTAGCTTCTTGCCGTCGTACATCAGGGCGCTGATGTTGAAAGGGTCAGCCCATTCGACCGACCTCTGTTGGCGCATCATCATTTCGCGGTGCGAGTAATACGCGTCTCCGTACTTGTCGCCCCTGCCTTCCAAGCCGCACACCAGGTCTCCTTGCGCAGAGTACATGCACGTCTTTTTGCCGCCAGGGTTTTGGCTGTACAGCGCCCTTGCCGCCTTCTCTTCCTTGGTCGATGGACGAGTCTTGAGAGACATGTATAGATCCGTCAGTAATCTGCGTTTCGCGCTTTACTTCGCGCGCGGCTGTTGTCTTGTTATTGTAGAGGCGCATTTTTTTTGGATGCTGCGGAGGAAGTACGCAAGGTGCGCACATTGTTGCATGTTCCGTTCATGTATCCGTCTTATCGTATCGGCGCGCCGGGTAGAACACGTCACAAAATGGAGCAGACCGGACACCGGGAAGCGTCGTGCTTGCGCGCCGAGCAGTGCTCGCGTCCGCAGTAGATTATCTGGAGGTGCAGATCGTTCCATCTCTCCTTGGGAAACAGCTGTGTCAAGTCCCTCCAGACTTGCTCAACCCCGGCGGTTTCGGCCGAGAGCCCCCACCTTCTGGCCGAGCGGTGGATATGGGTGTCGACGGCGAAAGCCGGTTGACCGAAGCCCTGCGACAGTACGACATCCGCGGTTTTTGTACCCACTCCCGACAGCGTCAGTAGCCGGGGTTTGTCATCCGGAACGCGACCGTCGAACGCGTCCATTATCTTGCGGCTCGTTCGCCACAGGTGGCGCGCCTTGGTGGGAGCGAGACTGACCTGAGATATGTAGCCGCTGCATACGGTCACGAAAGCGGCGTCCATTTCGTAATGTCATCCTGTTAGCGATTCGGATGACGATTCAAGCAGGCAGGTCCGTCACTCGTCGTCCTCGTCGGAATCCTCTTCGTCAAATTCTTCTTGTTCGAAGTTTTCTTGTTCGTCGTCTTCATCATCCGACGGGTCTTCGTCGTCCTCTTCGAACCCCTCCTTGATCAACCCACCGGCGTCATCCTCTCCTCCTTCCGAGAATCCTTCCTCGTCGTCGCTGTCCGGTTCGTCGTCGTCTTCATCTTCTTCGAAGTCTTCCTTTTTCTTCTGGTCTTCATCGGTCTTGAAGCTCTCCTTCTTTTCACCGTCTTTGTCTCCAGCTTTTGAATGGGATAATCGACGGGTAGATCCAGCTACAACGGCTATAATGATGATCAGCGCCAGGATCACCAGGAACACGATGATCGCGTCTTTCATTTTGTATCAGTGGGTGCTGTGCCGCTTTCGCGATCTCACTCACAATGAACTTATAATCACGCAAGACAATTTTTTGCGGGATCGATGTCTGAAATATTATACCGCTAGACGGATCGTAAAAAACAAAAGAGCAGGATCGGTAATTCGACGAGCGATACATCGACAACCAACACGAGACAACTCTGCGTCTCTCATACTCCGTACAAAAGGCAACCGGACAGGTAACCGTTACGGCCGATGTGAGAAGCTCCGTACCTAGATCGGAAATGCGTACTACCGCGGACATTCAGATCGACGCGGTCGCCCTGGTTCAATTTGACGAAATGGGTGGCGCTGATGCCCATGCGCCTGCGTCCGTCGTTCGCGGCCATTCTGTAGGGGCAGATGTTGTGAACCCTGTTCCCGTTGACACGCAATGCAACGGCATGACCGTGATTAGGGTTCCTTCGCAGATATGCACCGTAACAAAACATGTAAACGCCGTCTTTAGGAGCGACGTAGCGCGAGTTACTCGTATCAAAATCTCCGTTGAGGTTGTATTCCGTCGACCTGAGCCTTCCTCCCCTGTTCGAACGTGAGCTGTGCTCCCAAGCCGTGAACGCGCTGACCGTCTCTCTCGGATCGTTTCTCCTCCTCAACATCGTTATCGACATGTGATACGTGCGACCAAGCTGTGTAGATCCGCTTCCATATCTTCCGCGCAATTGTGCGGAATTGCATCGCACGCGCACCTCGTCTCCCTCGTTCAGGTTCAAATGGTGTGTGCTATGATCGACCATACGGCGTAAGCCGTCATTACGTGCCATACGGTATACAGAAAAACGCCTGACGCGGCTTCCATTCACGTGGATTCGGATGTGGTGGGATCCTTGACGCCGAGTATAACCGCCTATAGTCAGAGCGTATATTCCCGCTTTGGGCGCGGTAAAAGTTCCGTCGCCCAAACTAAAACCGCCTCCCATGTTCTGCTCGGTCGCCTGCCAGTCGATCCAGTGCCCGCTCCTGGACGAACCCCTGCTCGTTCGGTAAGCCGTTGCCGTAATACCTCCGTCGAGAGGCTGGACGAGAGCGCCGCTCAGGCAGCCGCTACGTCCCGCCGAACGACCACCTCCGTATCCTGCGCGAAATTGCCCGCCGCGTCGATTCAGCGTCATTTCGTCGCCCTGGTTCATAACCAGATGGAACGTGACGTACTGGCCCATGCGCCTGCGGCCATCGTTTCGTGCGACGCGGTACACCGAAAACATACGGACTCTGTTCCCGTTGACACGCGCTTCGAGCGGATGGTGTCCGCAACGTCTGGTATAAGAGCCGAAAGCGAAGACGTATACGCCGTCGTGGGGCGCGACGAACTTGTGGTTGCTTAGATCGAAGTCGTTGTTCAGGTCGAACTGCCTGCGTCGGAACGGCAGAGGACCAGAAGACGACGAGTGGGACGTCATATACACGGAGAAGGCGCACTTCGGCATCTCAGTGTACGCGTCTTGGTCCATATCGTCCAACTGGTCCTGGAGATCGTCCATGCCGTCGCCGACCTTGCCCTTGATCTTTTGCGTGTTGCTCTTGATCTTGCTCTTGAGCGCGCTCTCCAAGTTGTCCGTCCGGTTCCTGATGTTGCTCCTGATCGAGCTTTCGAGGCTGTCGTTCCTGCTCCTGATCTTGCCCTTGATGCTGTCCATGTTCTCGCTCATCGTCCTCCTGAGGCTGCTCTTCAAGCTGTCCTCGAGGTTCTTGAGCTTTTTGATGTCGTCGCCGCTCAGGCACTCTCCGTCCACGCAGAACGTCGGCAGCTTCAGGCCGCACGTCCCTCCCGAGCGCGTGATGCCCCTGCTCATCTGGTTGCAGTCCAGCGTCGTCCCCACGTTGTTGAGCTGCGTAAAGTTCTCCTTGGAGCCGGAGCTGCTGGCGTCCGAGACAGCGCTGGCACCACTAGAGACCGTGCTTGCATCTCCCGTTAATTTACGGCGGTCCTTTTCGGAAACGCGGTAGTAGTACCGGCGTCGAGACGACCCGACCACGGCGATCACGACGATAGCTATAAGGAGCAGCACCAGCACCAACCAAGCGATCATCATCGTCATTCCAGCACCGGAAAACTTTTTAACATACCGACAGAAAAAAAACGTCGTGTTTCGCGACGACCGAATTGAAATTATCGCGGCCATTATCATACTTTGCTAAGCGGCACTTCATTCTTTCGCATTAAAAAAACGCGGAACAACAGCGAGAAAACAGAGAGAGCCAGCCCTCCTGACCAAGGATCGACCTAATCGGTCAGCAGGCGCGTGCCGATGCCCATCGTCTGGATCTCCTGCAGCAGCAGCTTGCACGCGTACGGGATACGAACCTCGCTGAACTGCGTCGTGTTTTGGCACGCGTTGCAGCGGTATATGTTGCGCTCTGGATTGACCGTCGCCATCATGCCGCACTTCTTGCATACGAAGACGCGGTAGTTGTCGGAACACTCCATGAAGCGCTCCTTGAGGAAGTGCATGATGCCGTGCGCCCAGTTGCACTCGATCTCCATCTCGCCGAGACGGAGCCCCCCGTCCCTGGCTCTCCCCTCTGCCGGTTGACGCGTCAGCATGACCACCGGCCCGTTGTTGCTGCGGCTGTGCAGCTTGTCCTCGACCATGTGCTTCAGGCGTTGGTAGTAGGTGGGGCCGATGAAGATGGCCACCTGGATCTGCTCGCCCGTGCGGCTGTTGTACAGAATCTCGTTACCGTATCGTTCCATGCCGCACTCTTCGACGCGGCTCGCGATGTCTTCAACGCTGACGCCCGTAAAAGGAGTCGAATCGCCGTAAGCACCCATCCCGCAGCAGGCCTTGCCCATGATGCACTCCATGAGCTGGCCGATAGTCATGCGGCTGGGAATGGCGTGCGGGTTGATGATGATGTCGGGCACGATGCCCGACGCCGTGAAGGGCATGTCCTCCTGCTTGTACATCATGCCCATCGTCCCCTTTTGGCCGTGCCTGCTCTGGCCGCACCATACCGGATCCGAGTGCGCGCGCTCGAACGTGCACCCCCACTTCTCGACCACGAACGGCTGGTCCCGTGGGAACGCCCTCCTCGCGAGCACGACGCCTTCGCCCTTGGGTACCGTACAGCAATGTACCGGTCCGTCGTAGCCGTCCTCCCATCCGTGTTCGTCGGCTCGAACGCGCACGCTGTATTTTTGGCGTCCGTCGCAATCCAAGCGGTCGACGAACATCACGTACTCCTCTTCCTTTTTTCGGTCGGAGGCGACGCCACCGATCTTGCGGTCGGAAGGACACAGCTCCTGGGCCGTGATCATCTCGATTCCCGGATCACCGCATTCTCCTCTCTCGTGCCCGAGTCTCATCACATTCATGCGGTGATTCGGCGTGACGCGCAGATCGACGATGACGGTGGTCGTATAGCCGTCGGATTCGAACTCTCGGACCGCATGCACGCGATAGACGCGACCCGAGTACTTGGGATAGGCCTGCACTTCCGTGGGTGTTTGGTACATGACGCGTCCACCTCCGCTGTTCGCATCCTCGTCGGCCACGAACGTGGCAACCCGGTGGCCGGTCGTGAGCTTGGCCACCGGCACCCAGCCGGCGCTCGTGTACACCTCGTGGTCCGGCGTGTAGCAGCTGAACTTGTCGCCGATGGTCGGAATGCGTTCCGTGCGCGTGCGCACCTTGCAGAATGAGTAGCCGTCTCCATTGACGTTCGTGAAGTATTTGTTGCCGTAAGCGTTCTTGTCGATATAGCCGCGTTCGTTGTTCTTGAGCACCACGCTCGTGTCCTTGTGGTGCACCTGCCCCCCGACCTTTTGCGGCATGCACTTGCCGACGATCACGTCTCCCGCTTCGACGTGCGCGTCCTCGGGCACGAAACCGTCGGGGTTAAGTTTGCCGTAGTTGAAAGGCTTCATGCCCTTGGTCTTTCCCGGGTCGGCGCGGCAAAAGATTTCCTCTTCTCCGCTCGAGTGGTTCTTGTTTTTCTGCTCCTTATACGTGCGGTAAAAGGTGGAGGACAGCATGTCGCGCTCGACCGCCGACTTGTTGACGATGATGGAGTCCTCTTGGTTAAAGCCGGTGTAGGTGGCGATGGCGACGACCGCGTTGATGCCGGACAGCGCCTTGTTGCAGTTGATGATCTTGGCGACCTGCGTCGTGACCAGGGGGCGCTGGGGGTAGTCGAGCACGAAGGCCATCGTGTCGTATCTGTTGCGGTAGTTCGTGGCGTAGAGGCCGATGGCTTGCTTGCCCATCGCGGACTGGTACGTGTTGCGCGGAGCCTGATTATGGTCCGAAAACGGGATGCTTCCCGCCATGGCGCCCAGCATGAGCGAGGGGTCCATCTCGAGGTGCGTGTACATGGGCGGCGCGTGGTGCGTGCCGTGATCGCACACCGACCTGCCCACCAGGGCGCGCTGGTTGGCGCCGACGCCGACGACGCCGGCGCTCTCGTGCTCGGACATTTCGACCGCGTTTTTGGTGACGTCCGTGTACTTCATGGCGATCATGCCGCAATTTGCTTCCTCGACGTCAACGTACTCGATGATGGAGCGCTGTTCGTAAGGCGGCTCGGCATTCTTCTTCTCCTCGCCCGTGACATGACTATGGAGCGAATGGACATCCTCCCTCAACTTTCGCTCCTCATCTCGCCCCGTACGGGCATCAGTTTCTTCTTTTACGGTCTCACCGGAAGCGGGCCCGGAAGATCCCTCGGCCGACGCGGAGTCGACGACGCGCTGCATCCGCATCTGCCTCTGCCTCTGGGCCCGCGAGTCCATGAGGAGGTCGCTCCACGTCGCGATTTCTCCCGCTTCGTAAGCGCGCACGGTATTGCGGTCGAAACGCACACGATTTCCCGGGTCGACGATGTACAGAGGCCGGACGCAGCGTCCACCCTCCGTGTTGATGTACATCTCGTTGCGCAGCACGTACCAGGCGACGGAGGCATGCACGCTGATGATGCCGCTGCGTTTCAGCTCACGCAGCCGGGCGTGGAGGTTGCCGGGGTCCGTGTGCGCGCCCACCAGGTCGCCGTTCACGAATATCTTGGTGCCCCCCCTGGTGAACACGGACAGATCGAAGGTGTCGAATCCCCGGAACGCGATCATGCCCATCCGGGGTAGGATTTCACGGATATAGTCAGATACGGCGGCGATGGTCACGGTGCACGTGATGGCGAGGTTCTTGACGAGACCGATGGACGCGCCCTCGGGCGTCTCGGAGGGGCAGATCACGCCCCACTGCGTGCTGTGGAGCTTGCGCGGTTGAACCAGTTTGCCGGTCTTTTCGATGGGCGTGTTGACGCGGCGCAGGTGAGAGAGGGTCGCCATGTAGGTCATGCGGTTCAGCACCTGCGCGACGCCCTGCCGCATGCGCGTCGTCTTCATGCCCCAGTTGCCGGTCGCGAGGCTGTACTTGAGGCCGCCTTCTATGACCGTCGACTTGACCATCTTGTAAATGTTGTGCTTGTTGACGACGTTGACGAACTTGGAGGTGGAGCGCCATGCGCCGCTGTTGATGTCCTTTTGGATGGTGTTTTTCATGTCCTTGACCACCTTGCCGTAGTACTGGCGGAAGAGGTTGGCCAGGCAGACGCCGGGCGTATCGAGGCGCTTGTTCACGTACGAGTCGCGGTCGTCCATGTCCCAGACTCCCAGGTAGCAGCGCAGCAGCTTGTTGACCATGTAACCGAGGTAGAGCGCCTTGTTGGCGAACCGGGGCCCGGTGTGCGGCAGGAATTCCTTTTCGAGAACGTTCCGCAAAATGGACACGCGGTAAATCGGGTCGCTGGCCAGCTCCTTGGGGTGTCCGTGCGCGTGCAGGTCGCGCGCCAGGTACTCCATGGCGTCCCGGGCGCACGTTACGCCGCTGGCCTCGTCCATGCTCCCCACCAGCTCCTGCGCCACGAGCGCGCCGACCGGGTCATCCAGGTCGTGCACCACGACGCGCGCGATGTCCTTGTCGCTCTCGACGCCCAGCGCGCGGAAGAGCACAAACACGGGGATGTCCTGCTTGACGTGGTGGATGTTCACGCGGATTTGGCGGCCAAACTGCGTGCCCTTGGACGTGAGCTTGAGCGTCGTGGTCTTGGGCACGCCGAAGCGGTTCTCCTGCACGCTGCGAATCTCGGCGACGTGCGAGTACATGGACACCTTGGTGCTGGTGAAGACGTACGTCTTGTTCTCGGCGATGCGGTCCTGGCTGACGATAACCTTTTCAGAGCCGTTGATGATGAAGTAGCCGCCGTAATCGTTCTTGCACTCGTCGGTGCTGTTCGGCACGCGCGCGCAGGGCTGGGACAGCATGCAGTACGCGGATCGCACCATGATGGGCACCTTGCCCAGGCTGACGCCCGTGATCTTCTTGGAGTCGCACACGTACTCGCGCGCCTCGACGTCGTACGTCTTGCCGACGACGTTGACATCCGCGTACAGCGTGCCCGAGTAGGTCAGGTTACGCAGCCGGGCGTCGTTGGGCATCATCACCTTGGTGCTCCCGTCTTTTTCGCTGATGGTCGGCTTGGACAGCACCAGGTTCTCGAGGGTCACCGACAGGACGTACTGGAACACGCCGAGCTCCGGCACGAACCGGTGGTGCACGTCGATCGGGTTGAAGCCTTCGACGATCTGCTCGATCTTGCGGAGCACGAAGTCGTTGTACGAATCGATCTGGTGCTTGACGATGGTGCAGGCGCCGTTGTCGCAGAAGTATGAGTTCAGGAACTTCCAGGTGTACTTGTGGAACTCCTCCGGCGACAGCGCCTCCGTCTTTGTCTCCGTATCCTCCGTCTTGTACGACTCATCCGGCTCATCCGGCGCCACTTTCTCGCCTCCCATCGATATCGAAGTGTGCGACGAAGAGGATGATCCGACGTCATCATCATTCTTCTTGCTCTTTACGCCGCCGCTAGGCGACGACGGCATGGCGACGCAAGGCAAGGCAAGGCAGGGTTAGGCAAGACGAGCTCTCACAACAGAAGCCGTGAAAGGATCGTATCGATTCCCTGTGCTGCGGCCGAACTTTCCGAAGGGGTCTCTTACTACCCCGGACCAGGGGGAGGCAAGTCAAGCGAAGAGAATCAAGCGCGCTCGATTTTCGTAGCCTACCTGCAAAAACAAATGGGAGGCACGTACGGCGCGCGCGTCTGTCTGGCAGATATAGGCGCGACGTGGCCTTAAGTAAAGAAAGAAGACAAACGACCTACCACGTCGCATGCACCCTGTTTTATATCAAATCGCCCGGCGATGGTAATCCAGCACTGCTTCCATTGCCGCAATAGCAAAACATGACGGATGATCCCGTTATGCGGCTTTCTAACCAGCTCAGCAACATCGGCAAAAAGGTGTCTACAGCGAAAAGGATGACCAGAAACACTATGGCGAACATCAAAAACATGGCCAGCACGGTCTGCGCGTTGTCGTGAGAGGATGAACCGAACCCGCAAGACGAAGCTTCGCTTTCGCGGCCATCCAAAATATCCGTCAGATCGATTTCATCGTCCGCCTCGAAAGTCTTGAGTGCTTCGGGTGCCAATGAGGACGCTCGAGCGGGAGAAGGACACGACGATGGAACACCGACGGCATGGTGTCGTCGTCGGTCCTCTCCTCCGGAACAAGGCGATCTCAGCGCGGCCAACATCATCAGAGCCGCCAAATCGTCTTCATTCTCAGGCTTCTTTCCGGTACCCTGCGCCTCCTGCGCACCCTGGAGGCGGAGCGCGCGCCCGAGCACATCGTTCCAAAGGGGGTCGACTGCTCGCTCGGGCGACGCGACGACGTTAGTAGTGGCGGTATCCTTGAGGACGATCTCGCATTTGTCGCGCGTCATCGCGTACAAGGTGCACATCTCCCGGGATGCTACGGAGAGCTTGAGCTCAAGCACGATATTCACGGACGAGGCATCCTCGTTCGCGTTTTTCGCCAGATAGCGCGCTACGTCCGCGGCTATAGGAAAGAGATAAGTCGTCACTGTTTCTCCGTCGAACGATTGCTTCTCGGTGCGCCGTTTCGCCAAGACGCCCGGAAGCTTGAACACCTTCTCGCGCTGTTCGCCGAGGCGTAGTGAAGCCGTCGTAATATACGCGGATCCTTTTAAGGCGACGGCAATATCAAAGGGAACCGCGCACTCCTTAATCGAGCTCGCCGAACGAATTGCCGTCGTTTCGGTCGACGACGGGAAGGCATTTGCGCCCATAATACCGCGCAAATCGATGTCAGTCTTGATCGAAACGCGTTTGTCGGAGTCGTTGACGACGTTCCGCGGAACACAGCTCCGTTTACGAAGCATACGAAGCACCACTACGGTACCGCTATGCTCTTGATGATCCGCGGTAGTCGCCATAGGTACCGCATACGCGGCGGTAGATGCGTTCGGTGCAGAATCCGACGCTGTCGTGAGCGTCTTCTTGACGTACAATTCTCCCCCTTGACGAACCGCGGAAGACCACCTGGGCTTAATGGCGATCTTTACGCGCACGTCATCCCAAAACCCATCCCGTACACATACGGCTAGCGGACATAGCCCTTCGAAACACAGACCTAGCGGGATGAGCACACGAACAGACGACGCTGCGCTTCCTCCTCCGCTTCCGGCTACCGCATCTTCATCTTCCTCGTCTTCGGCCACCGAGCGCTCGCACGCCCCCATGGACGCGCACATATCGATCGCTTCCCCACTCAACGAATCGAGGACGAGTTCGTGTTCGTTTTCTGACGAGTCGCCCGATACCAAAACCGCGGTAACGTTGTCGATAAGCGTCGAAACCGGTTTTTCCGATATGGCGCGTCTTTCTTCGACGGTAGCGTGCGATAGGTCGACGATCGCAGAATAGTAACAAGCATGTACGAAAGCCGTCGGCGACGATTTAGAGGACACGCGTGCGCAAAACGACGGCTTATAAGCGTCGTTTTGTGGCACTGTCGCCGTTCGAGGGGCGTGTTCCGTATTTGGTACAATCTGTCCTTTGCCGTTTTCGTTCGGGTGCCTGGCGATCACGAACATGGTGGTGTGCTTCCTTTTGCTAGATAGAACGCAAGAAAAAAATTAAAGACGAAACGGCGAGCGCGCTTTCTTTTACGATACGTCGTTCGATAGGTGGAGACGCCGCTAGCTGTCGTTTCGGATTCAGGACCCTAAGCCTATCTTTGCCACCGGATCCTCGCCGCACCGTATCACGAGTTTTTTTGCGTTGGACATACTTTTTACCAGCGTATTGCTGCTCTTCGTCAGTATCCGTGCCTCCTTCTGCATCTGTGCAAAAGGCTTGCGGTCCGTTTTGTTACTTTTCAGCATATCGCTTATCAGTTTCTTGATTTTGATTTGTAAATGCAATATTTCGAGTTCGGAACGCAGCAGATCCACCAAGCAAATATCTACGGCCGTTCTGTCTTGCGTTCTTAGACTCTCCAGGGGTCTCAAGAGGTTCTTTACCGTATCTTGCCGGAGACTCAGACTCGTCAATTCTTCCTTTACAGATTCCTCCCATTTCCACAGAATCTGAAGCTTTGTCTCGGCGTTCGTCGCGGCAATCGTCGCGTCTTGCGCGTTCGTCGCGGCTATTGTCGCGTCTTGCGCGTCGGAAGAAGAAGCTAGCCCCGACGTAGGCACAACCTTGTACTTCATCTTGTTGAAACACGCGCAAAACTTACCCCAAAAATTACCGCCGCCTCGAACTTTCGCCCCGTTATATTTTTCTCCCGACGACGAAGGACTGAGCAGCAGCCTCAGCAATGCCATTTCGACGAGATCGATGACCGGAGATGTCGCGTCGATTGTGACACACGACGGGCCATCCTGGTTCGTCGGTTTCGCCAGTTTGCTTTTGAGCCTGTCGAACACCGATTCCCATTCCTTCTCGTTTCTGTGCCCAGAGAGCTTTTTAGCGAACAAGTCATCGAGATTGGCGCAGAAGGAAGGATCGCCTCCTATGCGACGGTCGCGATTGCAAGTGCAGCCGCCTCCTCCACCTGTCCTTGAGGCCCTTGCGTGCCTTGCGTGCCTTGCGTGCCTTGCGTGCCTTTCGTGCCTTGATACGGGAGCGGCCCGCGCTGCAGTCGGAGCCCTTGCGCCCATTCTGTTGTTGTTGTTGCTGGATCCGTTTGCAATTAGTTTGCAAGGCGGCATAGAGACGACGGATAAAAGACGCGAACGTACTTCTCTACATTGTATTGCGATTTTTCTCACTTTCGCGAGTCGCTGTCGCTGAAGTCGAACTCCCACCTTGGCTATGATGTTGATTATTCGCGACCAACATGCTCTCGTCGAAATGACGGACGATGTCGGGATGCGCGTTCATGTCGCCGCTGCCTCCACCCGCCGCGACGTTCATGGCCATCGACGCCTTGATGATCTCGGGGTTCGCGTGGGCGACGATCGCGTTGCAGACGCGCGTCCTCGCCTGTAGCAGCCGGTCGCGCTCGAGGATGGCGAACTTGTAGCGCCACTGAAACCTCAGGATCTTGCCGTTTGCATTCGCGCCTACGAAACCGCATCTGACGCTGCCGTGCTTGATGTCGCGCCTGTTCTGCGCCATGTACCTGCGCATGGCGAGCATGCCGTCCTCAGCGTCGTACATCGCGTTGGGCGGGAGTTGGAGGTCCAGCCTGTCCATGACGCTCCGTCGCGTCAGGTTACGGATACTCCCTTTGAGCAGGGCTTCGTTCGAGACGATCTTGCTCGTGCGGCCCGTCAGAAAGGTGTGGCTCGTGTCGAATCGATCTACGCCGTAAACGTTACCGTCGTCCAGCTCCAGCACGTCGCCGACGTTGAACGGGCGCGTCGTCAACATCTGCAGCAAGAACTGCACGTTGCTCTGCATCTTGGACAGGATGAAGGACGCGATGACGGCGTACGTCTTGAACAGGTCGATCCCCTCGCCGAAGGCGTCTTCGTAATCGAAGATCTGGGTGATGATGATCGCGCATATGGGGAGCAGGATGATGGAGAGGTACTTGACGAGGAGGGATATGATGTGCGCGTCGCTGATCACGGCGGACGCCAATCTTTTCCTGCGGAAGAAGAGGTCGTACAGAATGTCTTCGATGCTCTCGATGCAGATCGACGAGTACTCGGAGTTGACCGACATCGCGTCGGTGTCGTGTCTTCCCGGAGCGAGAGCAGGTATCACGTCGGGAATCTGGCTCGACGTCTTTTTCTCGTCGATTTTGTTTTGGGGCGCGGTCACCGATCGTGATACGGACGACGCTAGTTTCGTAACGGAAGGAGACGTGTGGTTATCGTCTTCCTTTGAAGGGTAGCGATGTACGAACACCTCCGCACTCTTTGAATTATAATTCGAACGACATCGGTCCTCTCGTCGCAGCTCTTCCCGAGGACGGGGCAAAAACGCCGCAATAGATGAGGATCGGGTGTCGAGTCGCGGACTTATTTCCGTGGCTTTTTCCGTGCCTTCGTCCATAACATCACCTTTACCCGCATCCACACCTATGCCCAGCATACTCGCGCTAGAGTGCACGGCATTGATGGTGACGCGGCTGTCATTTTTGTCGTCGTTCCCGTTCGTTTCGGCGCGACCCATATCGCCCGTCAGTCGTCCTATGTGAGAGTGCGGAGGATACCCTCCGTTCCATAAAAAACGGACATCTTCGGCCAAAAACGCGGACTCTCTCGGACGATGTTGATAACGCGACGTGTTAGCGCGAGAAAGAAATCGGGACGAAGACGCGGTCAGGTTCGTATTAGTGGGCTTTAGTCCCACCGCGCCCAAGCTGCTGGTCGTCCGCGCAGTGTCGCGTTCATCGTGGTAAATGCCTCCGCCGTCAGAAGAATTTCGATCTTCTGTCTCGATGGAATGGGACTCGTTCCTGTCCAGCTTGAGGCGCCGCGTGAGCAAGTCCCATATCCTGCCCGCCTGCACCACGTTATGCATATCCGCGAAAATCTTGAACTCGCTCTTAGTCACCACGTCGTTTTCGTTCTCGAAGCCCTGGCGCGTCATCTCGTCTACGATGACCCGGAGCACGCGTTTGGCTTTGTGTGGCAGGCTGGCCAGGATCTGCGCGTCCGGCTTGCGCGTCCAGTGCTCGACGAAGTCGCGCACGTCGTAGGTGCGGCGCAGGGCCTTGCGCTTCTCGAACGTCTCGCGCATCTCGTCCGTGATGAACAGGCTGTCCTCGAGCTCCGTCACGGCTATCCAAGCGTCCCACCTCCTCTGCAGGAAGGTCCAGATGTACAGCCCCACGTATGCGAGGTGGAGCACGAGGAACAGGATCGCCAAGGTCAGGAAGCTCTGGAACAGCCGGATGATGATGCCATAATGGTCGGGAGGGCGGTCGCAGAACTTGGGGTCGTGCCGGCAGAAAAACACAAAGTATACCAGGTGCTGGTAGGCGTACACGGTCGCGATCAGAGGGGCCGTCACGTACACTATCTTCAGCGGCGTCTCTAAAAGGAACACGAAATCCGTGAACGACAGCGTCAGCGCGTACGCCAACCGGCCGAAGTGGAAAAAGACGTGCGCGAGGCCCAAAGTGCCGCCGACAATGTTGAGCACGTTGAACACGATGTTGTAAGGCGCCGTGGCGCAGCATTCGCGGGAGTAAGGATAGAGATCCATGGACGAACACGTCTCGCTCCCGTCTTCGAGGGCCTCGTCGCACACCAGGCGCATGGCGGGATCATCCATCTGCTGCGCCTGCCTCACGCTGGTGAACGCGACCAGGAACGTCCAGGGCACGAGGCACGCCACGTTCAGGACCCACGATCCGTACTTGTGCCTGGCTCTCCGCACGATCCGTTTGAAGATGCGCGAGTCGTCGAGGTAATTGTCCGCGTCTTCGTCTTCGTACTCCTCCTCGGCGCCCATGTCATCGTGTGTATATATATCTCGCGCGAGAAGGTTTTGAATATTTACCGCGCGCAGCGCAACTTACTACTAAGATGGGATGGCGAACAGACGGCCCTTCAAACGGCCTTTCAAACGGCACCCGACCCCCATCTGGATGATGGATGTCAACGGCATTCAGCGAATCATGACCGGTGGCAGTCCATATAGAACATTGACTCGACTCGGCTTGATTCCGAAAGCAGGAAACTCAGCGAGAAGGAGACAGCGACACGTGCACGTGGTGGTGCATGAGCGATACGCGGGAAGATGTCGCGACTTCGTCGGCGATCTGGATCGCGATTCCATAAGCCGTAGAATACAACCGCCGTTCGATGGTGTCCGGAATCAGGAAGACGTTGTGTTTGGCCATGTGTTTGTCGACCAGAGATTCGACGGCTTTTTTCCGGCGACTCAGACAATCTTCGGCGAGGGGGTCGATCGTTTCAATAGGATTCGCGACCGAAACCTCCGTTCCTGGAACGTCTTCTGATAGCGGGGCTCGAAAGTCGAACTTGAGGTCGTGTCCCATGATGGACACCGACGTCGAGTCAAACGTGTCCTGCATCACGCCTATCACGATGCGGATGACGTTGGCGTAAATCCCGCGCTCGATCGCGTCCGGCACGAACCCGATGTTGATGCGCTCGTCGCTGAGCAGCCTGGTCGTCAGGCGATCGATCGCCGCCTTCTGCGCCTTCCTTTGCTGCGGCGATCTCTTCCTTCGGCTGCACTCGCAGGCGCGCTCGATGAGTCGCGCGGACATGGGAGAAACGCCCACCGTCATGCGCCTTCCGAAAAAGTCGACGTCGATTTTACCAGCAGCTTCCGTCATCTCGTCGACGATCGTGCGCACCAATGCTCCGTAAAAACGTTTTTCGACAAAGTTCGGAAGAAACGGCACGCTGATCAGCGTGTTTTGGACGTACATATCGACGATACGGTTCACCGCGAGCTCGTCCAGATCGGACTCGGTAACTTCAGCGGCATTATCCGCGTGTCCTGATATCGATCGTCCTAATCCTTCGCCGTCATCCTTTTTCCACCACCTCCAACGGAACCGTTTAACGCGTGAAAACACGGCCGAAAACGTGCTGCCCATGCGACAAGCGGCGCTATATTGCGACAGTGCGATAATCACGGCGGCTTTCTTTTCTTACTGTCTCGCCCCATTTTTTCTTCAGGATGGAGGGTAAATAAAGAAGAACCCTGTGAGAATGGAGCGGAGCGGAGCGGACTCGCAGCAATAAACGTCGAAGAATGCGAGTTTTTTGGGGAAAACCATCCGCGGAAGAAGCGGAAGAGAAGGAGCGCGCGCTAGACGCAACGATCGAAAGACTGACCGAGGAAGCGATGCATCTGGAGAGGAACATCGCCGAACACGATCGACGAAAATTCCCGCTATCCGATGCCCGATCTTCTTCCGAGGACGAGGGGGATCAAGAGCAACGCCACCCCCCGTCCTACAAAAGGGCCATGAAGTGGCTCGACCATTACAGCGTGCGCAACAATATGGCGTCTCGTCTCACCGAGGTCTATGAACGAAAATCCGCGGCACTGACGGAACGCCATCCCAGGGCCTTGAACCCCCGAGTGTTCGGGAGCCCACGCATGAAGCTCGAGTACTTTGTGAGCGACTCATGGGATGCTACGCGGCGCTCGTGCTCAAAGCTCGTTCGCCTTCTGATCCGAGCCGTCACCTTCGCGCTGAGGTGTTTGATCATGGCCGCTCGTGCGTTCGTAAAAGCTATGATTTTTGCCGTGCTGGTGCTGACCGTCGTTCAAATGATCACCCTGTACCGGTACAGACAGACTTCGAACGAGATATCGTCTTCTTCTTTCCGCGATTACGACTACCGATACATCTTCTAGACTCGAGCGCTCCGATGAACGTGGTATTCGTTCTGTTTACACCTCGTACTGGCCCCTGGTCATAGCCGCCGGCTTTATTACAGTGTTGAATTCGTTCGTTGGCGATGATGGCGGTGCGTCCGAGCAAGGTTGACGAGGAGGTGATGGAGCGTCTTCGTTCACGGTGTGAATGCTATTTTCCGTAAGCCTAGCGTTCGAACGCGGAGTCCTAACGTAAAGAACGAAGATCGAAGCAGAATTATATTATTTTACTGCGCGTCTAAAAAAACGTGGCTTTCCGTTCGCGAATTGCACGCTCAGAACGAGCGTTCCGTTGAGAGCGTGTTCGATACCGTATTCTCGCATTTCATCGCGATCGTAAACGACGATGCGCTTTTCTAACACATTAGCCGCGTGAAAGGGTACGGCATCGTGCAAATGCACGTCGAAATCTTGGCGTCCGAGCGCGTTTAGGAGCGCTTCCTTCGCCGAGCAAGCGGCCCTGGCGCGTTCTTTGATGCTGCTGTTGTTCGCATGCTCGGAGGACCCGCAAAAACGAATCAGAACGCGTTCGTCAGTGACGAGCTCGTCGCAAAAGCGCTGCTTGAACTCCTCAAGGCAGGCGGCGAATGACTTCGGGTTGACGCACTGAAGAGCCGCCATGGGGTCGGCCTCCATGAGCACCCAACTCAAAAACGTGTCGCAGTCCGACGCGGGAGGGTCGCCTTCCGTCTCGTCGTAATTCGTCTTCGTTTCTGTTCTATCCTTGTTCGCGGCTTTAGACATGCGCACAGGAGGGGGGAAAGAGCTGGTACGGCTTCCTCCTGCTTTCCTCCCATCACGAAAAAGCGACGTTCGAGAATTTCTGCCGCTACTACCTTCCAAGGACAGATCCGTCATCTTGTCGTACATGACATCTCGTTGTCTCCAACGACTGTCTTCTAAAGAACGGTCGTCGATATTCGGCCCGTTGTGTGCTTCTTCGTGCATCCGGAGCTCTTCGTCGACCGTCTTCTGTTCGTACTCGGGATCCGGATCGACGCGCATAGTGACGTTCCCTCCCCTGAGCGCGCGCGCCAACCTTTCGAGCATCATCGTATCCCGGCGTGTAAATTCCGGACTCCTCCACAGCGGTTACCCTTACTGACCGTGCATGTTTTCGTCGTTTTTATGTGATGGGATTTGGTCAGCGGCATCAAACCGTGCGGCAAGCGAAACGCCCCGTAGTAAGGAGATCGCGTCGACGGAAATCGTCGCAAAGTATGCGTGGTAAAACGCGTGCGAACAGGATGCGCGAACGGCTCCTGAAATTCATGAACCGCGAGTCCAGGAGGGGGTCCTAGAGGACGGAGTCCGAGTCCGAGTCCGGGGGGGGCACTGCCGTCGTCGTCGTCGTCTCCTCTCCAATATCGAATCGCCAGAATGGCGATCCCCAACGCACAGCAGAGTAAAGAATACTGCGGGTTCACGGATCCGCCTCCGGACAAAAGAAAGGACGTCGGCATCCTTATAGAGTGGTCGTTCGAGCTCTCGCCGTCGTCGCTCGCTTTTATGATTGCGATCATGCCACGCGTGGGTATACTTACTTGGTTTATCTCCGCGCGAGTGATCCTTATGTTACGGATTATGAGAATTAGCCGCGTCTGATTCGCGGTGAAAGATCAATTAAATATGTGTACTTCTTTTTTAGTACCGGCGTGAGAGGATACCATGGACATCCGCCATATTCGCGTCAATGTATCACGAGCGGCGACGACGAGTATGTCTTTCGACGCGCGCGCGCTCCTAGGCGGCGACGACGACCAAACGCCCTCCTCTTCACACGGCATGACGAGAGCGGGAGAAGGAGACGATGAGGGATCGTCGGGAGATATCGCGGAAAGAGAGGGCACGGCGGCGGGACCAAGAAGCGCGTTTCCTTCGGTTTTCGAGTTGGACGAAAACAGTCCGCGATGCGCCGAGGAGGAGTACGCTACGGCAGATAACAGGATAGAACTCAGGCCACACCAACAGGCGCTATTGCACCGTTGTCTGACGATAGAACGCGAGAGACTGCCCGTTCCGGGCACCGACGGCACTCGTTTCCTGCGCTCGCGCATGGGCATCATCGGCGACCAGACGGGGTCCGGAAAGTCGTTTGTTGCGCTCGCGCTGCTTCACGCCGAGCTCCGGAACGACGAGCCGAGCGTCCGGAGCTACGGTGGAGGAAAGGTGATGAGCTATGCGCTGCGCGATCCCGGACGTTCCGTCAAGACCAACATGATCGTCTTCCCGCATAGCATAGCGCGCCAGTGGGCGAGCTACGTCCAGCTTTACACGGATTTCAGGTTCGCGCTGCTGTGTCGACACAACCAGGTGGACGCCTTCCCTTGGGACTCGGTCAGGGACTTCGACGTCCTGCTCGTCAGCAACACCGTCTACACCAAGACGATAGACGAGTTGAGCGCGCGGCGCCTGTTTTTGAGGCGCGTGGTGTACGACGAGATCGACTCCGTTAATTTTCCGTCGAGCAGCACGTACGCGGACGCTCAATTTTATTGGTTTATCACGGCTTCGTTCAAGAACATCGTCAACCCGCTTTCGGACGAGCTCGTTTTGCGACGTGCTACGGCGTATCCCGTGCAGAGTTTCGGTCGCTACGTCAGACGCAACTTTGCGACGAGCCTGTTCTACGAGCTGTTCGGCGACATGGCGATGATGTCGGTCATGCGCCTGCTCATCGCCAAGAACAGCGACGCGTTCGTGGTGCAGTCGATGGCGCTGCCTCCCGTGCATCACGAACACGTGCCGTGTTTTACCCCGGCGTCGGTGCGCGTCTTGGACGGCATCGTCCAAGGCGACGTGCTGGAGTGCCTCAACGCGCACGACCAGGTGGGCGCCATGCACCGTCTGGCGGGAAACTACAGAGGCACCGAGGACAGCGTTATAGAGATGATGGTGCACGCGTACGAGCGCACGCTCGCGTCTTCCAGGTCCCGATTGGCCTGCATGGGCGCCATCACCTACGTGTCCGATAAGGAGCGGGAGCACGAGGAGGAGCGCCTGAATGCAACGTGCCGGGACATGGAGAAGCAGATCGCCTGCATCCGCGACAGGATCAGAGGGAGCGGCGTTTGCAACATATGCTACGACGACGTCAGCATGACGCTGCCGCGTTCGAAGCAGGTGCGCCAGCTCCGACCTCGCGCAGAAGACGTGGAATATGGGAAAGAACGAGAGTCGGGACTACGGTCGTTCGGCGGTGATGGGAGCAGCGATGGGAGCAGCGATGAGCGTGGTGCAGTCGATGAAGTCCACCAGCAGCAACATAGCGCTCCGTTTAAGGGAACTAAGACCATAGTGCCGTGCTGTTCCAACGTGTTCTGTATGCCGTGTATAGAAAAGTGGGTCGGTATGAGCAGCTCGTGTCCGGTCTGTAAAAAGGACCTGTGCCCCGAGTCGCTGATCATCATAGACGAAACAACGGATCAATACACCGGAGGCGACTCGGCTGCCTCGGACGCAGGCGCGCGCATGAGCGACAGCGCCGACAGCGCGAGGAAGAGGCCTAGACTGACCGGGGAAGACGTCCGCCATGAACAACAAGACATGGAATCAGGAGGAGAGTCGGGCGCCGACGAATGGTCCAGGCTCAGCGATAGGAACACGAAGCTCGAGAACCTCCGGTGCCTTTTACACGGGTTTAGGTCACGGAGGGCGAGCGTCCTCATATTCTCGTCGCACGATTCCGTATTTCCGGAGATCGAGGCGATGCTCCGTCGCACGCAATTGCGGTCCGCTTACCTGCGAGGAAACGGAAACACGATCAACGCCATCGTCGAAAAATACAAACGTGGCGATCTCGACGTGCTCCTCGCGAACACCACGAGCTACGGATGCGGCATGAACCTGGAAAACACCACCGACATTGTCATGTTCCACAAGACCAACAGCGAGCGAGAGAGGCAGGTGATCGGCAGGGGCAACCGCATGGGTCGGAGGGGTACGCTCCGCGTATGGTATCTGCTGCACAGCAACGAGCTGCCTCCGCCACACCACCCACCTCACCAGTTGCTGCGCCGCGCTTTACCTAACGCCTGAACCATTCCGACATCTGTCTCTCTCGTCTGACGAGCGGGAAAAAAATAAAAGCGTTGTGATAGTAATGAGCATAGCATGCCGGGTGCACCCCTCCACGTGTATTCCGCTCCACCGCTATTCACGCTCGAAAAGAGTCGCACGTCTCATCGTCCGTTCTTGGGTTGCGTTTACGACCGAAATGACTACCGCATAGGGATTTCGTCGGTAGCCCTTGCGCGTCATCTGCAGTACAACGTCGACGTTCTCCGGCCCAACGTGCGTCTGAGAGTTTCGGATCCGGACGCGGGCGTGGATCTCACGCGCGAACTGGCAAACAAATTTCCTGGAGGGACTCTGCCGACCGTCATCATGAACACGACCGCGGTATGTACTATAGGCAAACGCTCGCCGAAACAAAGGTCGTACCAAAAGCCCCTGGCCGACGCGTTGCAGTACCACGTTTCTCTCAAAATGCTCGATCCTACGGAGTTCTTGCGGCTCCCTTTCTCATATCCTCCCGAATGTGGAATAATATTGCCCCGCGATGTCCAACGAGAGGATGTCCAACGGATAGATTTTGCCGCTACCGTTATTTTTCCGGCGCATTACGCCGACGCTTCTCGCGAACGCACGAGAAAACGGGACATCGCTCAGATTTTCCGCGCATTTTCAAAGTCGTAAGCGAACCTCCCCTTACAAAAAAAGGTCTGAAATGTGCACCTGTCTCAAGACTGTAAAGGACGCACCAGGACGCTTTTTACGGTCCAGGTTTCATAAAACTTCGGTTCGACACCAACGACCATGAAACGCGTCACGTCTTCCTCCTCCTCTTCCTCCACTTCTTCGTCTTCCTCTTCGTCTTCCTCTTCGTCTTCCTCTTCATCATCATCTTCATCGTCCTCTTCATTCAGAGGAGAGACTCTGCACAGACAGGCCGCGATGACGAGGTGTTGATCCTGAGTCAAACGAGCTATGCCGTAGCGTTGTAACATTGTCTCGAAGACCGCGACCGGAAACATCTGCAAAGAAGCGTCTTTCGGGAGCACGCAATCAAGCAGTGATGTCGTCGCGATCACTTCGCCAGAAAGCACTTGTCTCTCGAAAGCGGCCTTGTCGGATATCGTTTCGACATTTCGTCTTGATTGCTGTGGCACGTTGCTGCTTGGAGTCATGATCCCATCAACTGATGTTAGGAATGGCGTCAGGCGAATCAAATTTTTATCGCCTTACGCCATTCTTTTTTTGGGTCCTAAAGGAATACACAGCGTGAAATCGGAACCGTGACGGAACGGAACAAATTTTACTCCGGCCGTGAAGAGAAGGACCTCGGGCACACGCGTCAGAATATGCACGATGGCTTTTTTTCGGAGGTTGTCGGTGCAAATCCTGATGTTCGACTTACGAGACTGATAGTCCGAACATTGTAGTTCAACGGTCTGTGGTGTTGAAACAAGTCTTCAACGAGAAGACACGAGAGACGGTGAGGGGATTACTCTGGTGTGAATCCACTACGAGCAAGAGCAAGCGCTTCGTGAACCGTGGTTTCAATGCAGCGATAAACATCGGTCGGTGTTTTACAGGAGTAATGCAACTCACGCGCATCCGAGTAGGCGGATGTCTCGGTAAGACTAAAGGTATATATACGGTGAAACACGGTTTCATCCGATCCAACTTATTCGTAACAGAAATCATTTGCACAAGTATATATTTCGGGTTGTTGTCAGTGATAAGAAATTTGTGGTGGCAGCGCCTAGCAAACGGTTCACGCAGTGCGACGTGTATGATGCCCACTCCCTTGAGTATCTACTGGGTCGGAGTAGGAACAATATCTTCTTTGTGCCTATACGACATATCAGTGGACTTTCTGACAAAGGGCGACGGTGGCGAAAACTTTTGCAGCTGGCGACAAAACGTCATCATCCGCGGATTGGCGATTCCACTATCAATAGCCGTTGGATTTACCGTCGGTCCCATTGTAGCGCCTCTTATCCTCCTCGCGTTGCTATAAGAAACGTCTGTCTTACGATGAACGATGACGGAAGAGAAGAAACTGTTTCAGAATCTTCCTGAGGGAGTGTACAATCGCGCAATCACATTTTGTCGATCCCAAATGTACTCACACCGTTTACCTGAAGAGGGAGCGTGCGTTCCCGTTTCCGAATGAATGAAAACGGCGTTGTTTGTTTCGCGCTCGCGCTCAGACTGTCCACCGTTGTGTTCTTGTGAAAAAGTCGCAACAGCTCGTGTGCTACGCTCTCTGTATAAAATAAGACCTGTTCTTTTTCTCATCTAAAGAAATACAGTGCGATATGCCTCGTGGCAAGACGCTGATATTAGCGGACAATGCAAAAGACTTACCAAGCGGCGTATTTGCCGCTATCGTCCTCGAGATGTGCAGGACGTTTTGTCCGTCGGGCACGCGTTTCCTGTCTCGAAACGAAGTCCGCAAGGCTTTAGAACCGTTATTCGCGGCGCGTTCATCGTGTCGAGAAGCGAGATATTGGACCGACGTTTTTCCCGAAGATTGGAGGAACTTGCTGTGTCGCGTCGTAAGTGCAATCGATACTGGATGCGGATCTTCGAACGAAGATTCTGACGGCATCCTCAAAACCGATGCACACGCGGCTCTATATTACGCGGACGAGTATCGCGCTTCCCTCCCTATAGAAGAAGGACAACATCCGGAGGACGCGATGAGGACGAAAAAGGCGGCAGCCATCGCTTATCAACGCGCCCTTTCGTTCGTCGCCGTAACGGGCTGCGCTTTTTGCGGGACAAAGAGGGTGCACAAAAAGTACTGGAACATGGACGGGGGCAGAGGCGTGCGCGCGTGTCAGGCGTGCCAAAAGGACAGATCGATCAGCGATTACCAGCTCGACGAGGCTTACCATCTCTCGAAAGCGGTTCCCGATTTCAGGGCCCGGGTGCTAGACGGCTCCCCATACGAAACCGTCAACCTTTGGAGTTATTTCGCGGGTACTTACAGCCTGCGCATCTACTGGATCGCGGACGTGTTATGGAGGTGCGGTTTGGCGCCCGACCTCGACTCCGCCGACAAATTACCCGTCGCCGAACAAAAAGAGTTGCTGCTCCGGCCCTGGATTCAGAGCGAAGAACGACGCTTCGAACGCGTGCGCGAAGAACGTGAGCGCCGGATAGCGCGCGCTTCGGAATGTTTCAGGAACACGGAAGCGACGACCGAGACCGAACGCGCGTTCCTTTCGCTCACGATCAACGAAGAAAAAGAAGAGGTAACATCTCGAGCAGCAGCACAAGCAGCTGCACAAGCAGCAGCCGAGGCCTGGACTACGACGGTGTCTTCTCCCGGTCGGCTCTGCAGAGAGAGCCCTACGTTCGACCGCCACTTCGGCAATGCATGGCAATCGCGTACGACGACGATGAAAAGGATGAGGATGGGGCCCGACGAATATACGGGAGATCTCGATATGTCCCCGCGCATCGTCTCCAAAATCATAGATGAAGTACTCGAGTCGTGCTTCATGGCGGCTTTACATAAGGATCTGACCAATCGATTACGGGAACGATCGAGCGATCACCACCCCGGGAGCGATCCTCTTTTGGAGGATGCAACCGCAGAAGAACACGATGCGGTGGTTTCGACATTCGTAGAGTCCCAATTTTTACGCGCTCCTTCGCCGGACCTGACAGAGCTCATTAGGCGAGCTAAAACGTGCGTGTCTGACGTCCGTCGAATGGGCGTAAGTGCCTCCTCGTCATCTGGTAATCAGGACCGCCTAACGGGTGCAAGGAGCATGCGTAAACGTCGTCGTTCGCTTTTTGACAGTAGTTGGGATGACGCGGTCTCTCTCGAAGTGTCAAAGGTCCCGCACCATGCGTTTCATGCGCTTCATGCGCTTCATGTCGAAGATAGGCTACGGTACGTCGTATCTTGTCGACACAAAACGGTATCTACCGTTGTATGTGGGGCTATTAACAGACTACTCGCTCGGTATACTCCTGCAAACGAATTATGTTACACCTGAACACAACCGTAAACAAGAGTATAAGCATACCTCGAAGATGTGAGAACCCATCTCCTGGTACACTCAATCACACTTCTCCCGATATCGCCTATCGGCAGTGGATTGAGGCAACTCTTCCGACCTTTTTCGGTCAGAAAGATTCCTCGCCCTTGACGTATTGGTGTTAGGTTGAAAACTGCCTGATCCGCACCATGGCGAGGTGAAAGACGGGATCATACACTCGAATGAAACCCGTTTTCAATTTTTTAGCGATAGGGAGAAGGAATCATCGAGTAGACACGCGCTCGCCTGACGCCATAAGTAGTTTTCACGAAGCTACCGCACGTTGATCCGGTGCGAAACAAGGTGTAACAAAATTCATTGAAGGATTCTCGCTTAGAAAACACGAAAAGAGACGAACAAACAAAAAATCGAGCTCTGGAACGAGCAAGCGTCAAGGGCAAGCCAGGCCGACGATACAAAATGGTGTTGACAAGAACGGGTAGAAACACCTTCCCCACTGCTGCCACTGCAACAACAACTGCAGCTGCCAGCGATGCTCCTGCAACCACGCGCGACGCGCGAATCGCGCAAATGGACGCGCCATCTATCGATTCGAGGCGAGAAGGGAAGATGATGCGCCAGTTGTCGAGGTTGCCCACCGACCTGCTCATGTACATCGCCCAGATCGCGCTACGCGAGAGGGCGTCCGCACTGGATGCCGAATGGAGAGACAAATCAACGTGGTGCTATGAAGAGATCGCCTACAACGCGTCCCTACCTGCGTACGTTGAAGACGACATGGTCGTCGACGTCAAGTGCAGCTACCCCTCTTATCGGGTTGCGATGATCAAGCACGTCAACCCCGCGTTTCGCGTTCCGGTGGAGATTATGCGCATGGTGGACACGTCGCACGCGCCGACTCGCGACGCCGTTGTCCTCTGGTTATTTGACGTGGCAGAAAAGGACCTTTTAACCGCGTATTCTCATGTGAGCACGGCGCTGCTGTTGAAAGATGCGAAAGACGCGACAGCCGTTGAGTTGAGAGAAGCTGCCGCCTCGATCGCGTTTGAGGTGGCCATCAGATGGTTTCCGCCGGCCGTTGTCGACGCGTGTTTCGCGCTTCAAAGCAAGAGAGAACAGGCGCAAACGGCACCTCTATTCGACCGACGGGCTAGCGGCGCTTCTTCCTCTTCCTTCAGAAACAGCGTCCTTCTCTCCGAAAAGGCGATGGTGTCGTCCTTGGCGGCGGCGTTGAGAAGAGGGTGCGCCCTGGTGATGCGCAGCGTCTTACGCCATTTCTGCATCGACGCAAGAAAATCTCACCTCGTGCTTTCCGAGGAGGAGGACATGCTGGCTACCCTCGACATCGCGGTTGCGAAGAAACGCACCTCTGCCGTCCTGGAACTGATTTCTGTTTTCAAAATGAGACGCGAAGAGAGAGAAGGGGACGCCACTTGCGTAGATTTGGAAATCGAGCGGATTGCCCGCGTCAAAGACTCCCGAGCTCGCGCATATGCTCGGTTTGTTGCGACGGGTAACATCGCGGAGATCACCCATACCAACGACGACGAGCACGAGCACGATACCCCGAGCAACAAACGCGGCCTAGGAAACATTCTGCTGCGCCTGGCCACGATGGCGCGGCTGCACGAGAACGCCACGGTCTCCGCCTTCTTAGAGCGCGATTTCAATGTCACGGGCGATCGCGTTCTGCTCTTCGCGCAGAGCTCTATCCGGGGCTGGACGCAAGATGGTCGCGAGTTTGCGAAGAACCATGACCTCGTCCAGGATTGTATTGCCGCGTTTCCAAGAGAAGCCACTGAGACGGTCATATCGGGCATGCTCGTCGACGGTTCTTTGGATCTCCCTCACGTGTACGCGAAGAAGGCGTTGCATGCGGGCGCGATAGACGCCGACGCGTACGTGCGCAGTTTCGCGCGAGCGGTTAATGTCGTGATGAACAAGAACTATTTCTCGCAGCAAAGGGTCTTATTGGACGTCCTATATGACGGACTTCCCGTCCCTGGAATAGCGTCCCACTCTGGAGCCATGTCTCCCGCCGGCAAGGCCCACGCCCTTTGTCTCGCGGTATCTGGGTTCGAGGGTGCGAGCGCCGTCAAACTCGTCCGCCGTGTGCTCGAAGCGGTCGAGAACGATGATGGCGAGGGGGTGCACGCGCAGTTTCGGGCGGAGCTGGATCTCCTGTGCTCGGCACAAACGCGGTCGGGACTGATGGGTTTCGCGGCCTATAAAGATAATACCGCGGCGATGTCGCTGCTGCTGAACGTCTGGCCCCAAAAACCGTACTTGGACGATGTATCTCGTTACACCGGGACGGCGGGCCTCCTGTTCCACACCACCCGAGGCTCGATCTCTCTCGTCGGCGAAGCGCTGCTCCGCGGTTGGTTGAAATCGAGGAAGGAGGATCTCGCATGTATAAGTGGTACTGGCGGTAGTAGCCATGGTAACATTGGCAACAAAAGCAACAGCAGCGGCGTCAGCAGGAGGAGCAAAAGGAGCAGGAAGGACGTCGACCCTCTGGACGACGAGGGTTGGACGAGGGCCTGGAGCTATTTGCCTTGTCTGCTAGAGCCGTGCAACGTTCTTATTCGCGGTGCTCCCCTTTCCCATTACCGCCAACACGACGACCCCGGCGACGTCCGAGCCGAAGGCGTTCCCGCGCTCTTGCTCCTCGCTCTCGAGGACAGGCTCTCGAGCCGCGTCGTCTCGACGAAGACGGTCGTAGATTTGTGCGCGCCGTATTTGAAGGCCAACGGATCTGATCAAAATCCCTTCCCATTCGCCGTGTCGACGCTTGACTCGACCAAAAACCACGAAGTCCTCAGGGCGGTTCTTTCTCGGCGCGACGTCCCCGTCCACCGCCTGCACGTACACAAATCGGATGGATCTACCGACACGCTGCTGACCTGGCTGTTCAGACGGCGCGCGTCGGAGGCGGTGCGCCTGGACGCCCTGTGCCTGCTGATGCGCTGTCCACGTCTCGACGCCATGGCGAGGACGATGCCTCACGGGAACACCGCGTTTCATTACATGTCCGCGCCCGATCTTTACGCGCTCCTCAACAACGGCGGTGCAGGTCGTCGCCTCAAGGCGAGTTCCTTCATCGACCGCGCGCAGGTGCTTGACACTCAGAACGCCAGAGGACGTACCGTATTTTGCGAAGCTATCGCTCGCCTCTCCGACTCGGCGGACTTGGACTTCGTCTGCCGGTTGATCGACGTCGGGCCTCACCTGGACCAGGAGGACGAAGAGGGCACGACGCCGCTATTGGCGGCCTGCGAAAAAGGGTTGTTCTTGGTCGCGATGGCGCTCTTGTCGAAAGACGCGCTGTACGGTTCAGGAAATCCGGCGATCGCGGGGAGGAGAACGACGTCCAGGCAGACCGCGAAGTACACCGTCAATGTGAACGCGATGAATCGCAGGACGGGAAGTACTCCGTTGATAGCCGCGATCAAGCACATATTGGACCTTCATCTTCGCGTGATGGAAAGGGGCATGGTCTATTGGTTCATCTCCCACGATCAGGGTCTGTTCGCCAGAAAAATGAATTTCGTGCGGACGCTGCTGTCTCATCCGTTGATGGCTTCTGTGAATGCCCGCGACATTGACACTGGACTTACGGCTTTAGGACACGTGCAAGAACACGTTCGAGTGCACCCGTGTTTCGCCTACGGGGCCGAACTCATGAGCAGGCTCGCCGACCTGTTGAGAGCGCGAGGGGCCACTTGATATCTGATTGTTTCTTTTTCGTTTCGTTTCTGGATGACTCCCTAAACGACGAGCGTTTTGCGCCCCCTACCTCCCCCTCGTCCCCCTCTGCCGTTTCCTCTGCCACCGTTCCCAGATGAATTCGTTGTTACCACAGGAGACTGCTGCGCATCTTTAGCGGCGGAATTACTATCTCCGCCGCCGAACAGGGATCCAACTTCTTCTCCCTTGAGCTCTTCGACGTCCGACTCTGTCACCGTAGATACGACCTCGATGCGATCGTTGTCGTCTTTGATCGCGTTCTGCTGGAGCTCGCGCAGCAGGTCGTCAACGTTGGGCCCCCGCATGTTGCCGCCCCCAGATGCGGCAGACGTCGAAGGGCGGGGCGGAGCGGAGGCTCGAGGCTGAGATCCGTTTCCACCTGCTCCTGGTCCACCGCCGCTGGCGAAACCGCTCATCATGCCCCCTCCACTCGCGTTTCCTCCTCCTCCTCCTCCGCCGAACATGCTGCCCATCATGCTGGCCAACCCTCCGAGACCCCCCATCATGCCGCCTCCACCCCCCCCTCCGGCTGCCATTCCTCCTTGTTGCTGTTGCTGTTGTTGTTGCTGCTGTCTCTTTTTCGGGGGCGGCGCGGTTGAAAACATCTTGCTGTTCATGTGGTGCATGACGGCGCTTCCGCCAAGCATGAACAGCAGACGCAGCTCCGGGGCCATCTTGGATGTGCCGCCGTATTTCGCGTGAAGCTCCTCAAAAATGTCGTCGTAGTCCATGAGCGAGTCGTTGACGTTCACGGACCACCCGTTGAGTCTAACGTCGAAGGGGTCGAACTGCTCGTTCATGTACTCGACGCCCATAACGCACGTCATCAACACGTTGCGCTGGAACTGCACGCTGTTGTCTACTTCGCGGTCGTGTTTCAGGCGTTCGTACTCCGCCTTCATCTCGTCCAGGGGGGTCGACATCGTGAACTTGCGCGGCAGCGCGTAGCCCTTGCGCTCCAGGCGCTCGAACTGGTTCAGGATGTCCTGCTTCGCCCGGGTCACCTCCTGCTCCGACATGTACCTGGGCGGGCGAGGACGGAACTGCGAAGAGGACGCCCTGGCGCTGCTCCTGTCGCTCTCGCGACGGCTCCGGGCCGGGGGCGCTCCGTAGCTACCTTCCGAATCGGCTATGGATGCCCTGTCGTCGAGGGGGGGGTCGTCGTCTTCGTCTTCGCGACCGTAGCTAGAGAAAGGCGGCGGGCCTTCGCTGTGCCGCGATCGAGCGTCGTCATCGCCTCGATTATTAGACCGATGCGATACGACGGAATGGGAGGCGCGCTCCCAACCGCCACCTTGTTGCCGTCGGTGATCGCGAAATGAATGTGGCACGCTGCGCGAAGACATCGCGTCGTCGTCATCGTATTCGCTCCTGGCGCCACCTCCCCCGCCCCCTCTTTCGGACGCCGCGCTCCGGGAGTCGCTGATCACCCCTTTCGACCGCTTGTCGCCTCCGTCCCGGTCTGACCCCGAAGACATCGTCGAAATGGCGTCGCGCGATATCTTGCGCTTCGGGTTCACCAGCAGCTCGAGCCCGATGTTGTTGTCTGGGTTCCCGCCTTCCTGACTCATTAAAGAATGTGAACGTACGGTAACTATAATACATGTGCCGGGGATAACTTTAAAATGAATTCCAACGCACGGGCGTTTAGCAACGCGCCACATCGCGCCTCCGCCTCCGCCTCCTTTACATCCGCTTCGATGTCCGCATCTTACAACGTAGACAAGTGTGACCCGACTAAAAAAGAGTTAGACTTCGAGGATAACATCATCGGAAACCGGTACGGCAGAATTCACAACACGTTATTTCGTTTATTAAATTGTTTCGGTGGCTCGAAGGGCCACGCTTCCGTTCGACACTGTAGGCCCCTTGACACTCTTCGGCATCATCACGCTCCTCATAATCACGCGCCTGTCGATCACGCTCCTCATGATCACGCGCCCGTTCATCACATGGCGCCTGATCATACATCGTGGTCGTCGAAACCGAAGGCCGCCGGAGCGCGTCCTCTCCGTACTCATCATATCGATCTATCACCTGTATCTACCCCTACGAAGGTCGATCCCGATTACGAGATGTTCTTCCCCCGGTTGTATCACCGCCACCATACGAACGCGATGTTCCCTTCCGCTTCTACGCCCAGCGTATCTTGCTTCCTGGACAACCGCGCGTACTGCGAGATCGGATCAATATCCGCGCTGTTCCGATCTCGCACCGAAAAGCTCAACCATGGTTCGCTGATCGACGAAGTTACGTCGCCTCGGTGCGTCGCCGGAAAGCAGTCAAAAGAATTGGAATCTGAGATGTACCGCGAAAACAGCGAGTCGATGAAAGAATCCCGTCCCGACCCTGCATCTTATTATCGCACGTTTTCGATGCTTGACGACGATGTTCCGCCTTCTGACTACGGAACAGACGGTGACGTCATCTTGGCAACCGCTAATGGTTGATTTACGGTTTATAACCCCGCTTGTTGGATCAAACGGAATCGTCGTCGCTATCTCCCGGGTCGTCCTCCTGACGACGACCCGGTCTAGAACGCATGTTCGAACCGAGCCTCTTCTTTTCCAGGAGCATCGCGATCACGATGCCCAACATGACCAAGAACACTATGATGACGATGGCGGCCGAAACGGATTCCATGCCGCTGGGTAGTGGTGGTGCTGAGATGTGATGTAGTATTTATTATGTCGTACATAAAGATTCTTTGCGGTCTAGAAAAGAGGAGGGCACATCAACCGGCCGACTGCGCTACTTACGCTACCTGACTGCTGACGTGCGAGATGAAAATAGACGACGAGCTGTTGCGCGAAATAGAAGCGCGGGTTTATGATCCATGCTTGCGAGAGTCCATGCTGGAAACGACGCGGTGCGTGGTCAAGGAGCTGGACGAGATGAGGATGGCCAATGACGTTGCGGAACTGGTTCGCAGGCGCCACGAGCTGGAAGACGCGCTGCTGACGAGCATCGATCCTTATGAGATACCGCGCTACTTTCAGGTGCTGCGCACGTTCGACACCACGAAACGTTTTTTTCTCGACGGCGACGAAGAGCAGGATCGTCATCGTCCACTTGGCGAAAAAGGAGGCGGCGGTGGTGACGGGGTTATGAAGAATAACGAACTCTCCCATCAAAGTGATGGCTTTCCCGCTGCTCTTGTTCCTCCTGATAATCCGTCATCTTCGTCATGGCCCGTAAACGAGTTCGAAAAGCACCGCTCTAGTTTCCTGAGCGCGGGTCTGCGTGAGAACGCATGTCTGAGCCGAAAGAGCATCATGTGGTCCATCGCGGCATCGTTGACGTCCGTTTCGTGCACAATCGTGACGCTCGTGGTGGCCTTCGTCGTCGTACCCGCCTTATGGTGCTAGTCTAGACTTGACTAGATCACGTCGATAAGGTCGACGTGCGAAAGCATGTGTCTCCTGCAGCACATGCGGACGATCCCGAGCTCGTCGAGTATTATACCTCGCGGCTCTTTCGTAGATATCTTGACGACGTCGTGCTCGATGTCGTCGTCGTCCGCCAGCTCTCCCTTTTCCTTCATTTCCTTGACCCGACGTTGATAGCTCCTCCACTTGTCGGCGAGGATTTTGCCGCACGTGAAACAGCGGACCGGAATGATCATTCTTCTTTTCCTCTTTACTATCGGCCCACCTTTCTTTTTATGCGTGGAAGGAACGCGAACTCGACTACTACTGCACCATCTCGCACCATTTCGAACCGTTTCTGGACGATGACACTTCGTCGCGGTACTTTTGTCGATTGTTCCTGACCATTCTCTCGAGCGCGTCCGAAATGTCGCGAGACTCGCTCTCATCGCTGCGCGCGTTTTGAACGCGGTCTTCGAGTGCCTTGTACATGTCCTTCTTCTTGCTTTCCGGGTGTTCGGCGATATCCATTGCCGTCTTCAAGGTAGCAATAGCTCCTTCCACGGATGAAGATCCGGCAGTCAGGATATTGGCGGGCTTATCGTATCTCAGGGACTCGCTCAAACCCAATACCGCGGATCGGTCGTTCTCGGGCAGGTGCACCCTTATGGACACGTACACAAACTCGCAGTCCGACTTGGACGCACGCTTGTTGCCCTCGCCATCGTCCGCCTTGTCCGCCTTGTCCGTCTTGTCCGCCTTGTCTTTTCCTTTCCGCGTTACGAGCGTGCTGTCGTCCTTGACGACGATCTCGTGAAAGTAGTGCGGTTCCCTCCAAACGACGAACCCACCCTCTTTGTCCACCAGAGCGAAGGGTTGACCGTGCTCCGTTCTGAGGTGCTTGTAAGCTTTTATCGCGGCACGATTTTTAAAGCCGCCTATACGCGTGCTCCTTCTGAGTTCCGCGACGATCACGACGACGATGATCACGACGATCAGCGCCATCATGGCCACCAGGGCCGCGTCGTCGAATTTGACCATTGTTGATTCCTGCCTGATGAGATGACGTGTCTCGGGGTTCCTTACCTACGCGACACAAAAAAAAGAGGCACACCGCGACGGAAATGGGCGCGGCCATTCGTCATGCCAGAACGTCTGTTCGCAATAATTTGGTGGCAACGCGCCACCAGAGAGGCTGCTGTTGTTTCGGTATAAAGACTCTATGCTGTGCGTAGGTATCAAGAACCAAGAGATAGATATGAAGGAAAATTGGCCAGAAACGCTCGCAACAGCCCTGCTCACCGCGGCGCGCAAGTATAAATTTGGCTCAGCTGGCGCGATCTTCGGCTACATTCGCGACGCAGGACTGTTGGACCACCCAAAATGCGAGAGCAGTTGTCGAGAGGCGATGGTATTGGCCGCGGGTAGACAAAGCAACGAAATTCTGGATACCATCCTCTCTGCAGCCCGTGAAAAGAACGTTTTACAAAACACGGAGTGGCAAAAGAAGCTGCAGGAAGCCCTTTGTGAAGCGGTGATCGATTCGACGTCCTCGATGGCAGAAAAGACTATAATACATTACATCCGATGACGGCATCGTACACATCCGTGCCCAAGAGGAATCTTTGCGTAGCTGCGTCGATCGTGTGCGATATGCCGTGGTTCATGCCCGAGTATATCGATTGGAAGGATGTTGGTACGGAAGAAGGCGCGCAAGGAGTACGGCTTGCGCAGCTTGAGACGAAGGGATGGTTTCGTAATCCGATTTCTTTTTCTAAAAACGTGACCAAACACGACACGCCCGACGGAGACACGTACACGTCCTTCAACGATTTGGTCGCGCGCGCCGATAGTACGTAGCTCAATTCCCCGTGGCCGTCAACGATGGTGGTGGTCCCGTTACGGTCGTCCTGGTGCACGCTGAAACCGGCGCGAGATATCAGATAAAACATCATCCTAGACACGGCGTGGCGGTCGTCGTCGTAGCTACAGGGTGGTCGTCCATGGACGTTCATGTACCATCTTCCGTTCGTGCAGCGCCGACGGAAAGACAACAGGGAGATCTCATCCTGCTGCCCTGGAACACGACGTCGACCGAACTCGATCCATCGGTTTTTCGGCCCTATCCGGACGTACAGATAGTTCAGGTCGTCCATGCCAATAACTTCACTGTTGATGAGCTCGTGAATCGATTTTTTCTTTTCACGACATCCACATCGACGCTTTTTGCCTCTTCGAGAACCGCCTTCCTACGAAGACAGTCCACGACAACAAGGCGATGCGGGCCTTTTTCCCTTTGAAACCAGTTTCCGACCTTCGCTTTAGTATCCAAGAAATACCACTGTCCTCCTTATAGAGATCGATGTGTCGCTCGATAAGTACCGCCAATACGTCGGCGTCCGTTTCGTAATCGTACCAGGATCTCACGCACGAAGCGAACAATCCGAGCGCTCCCAAGATCGAGGCCCCAGAGTCGTGCTCCATCCCTTTGAATATCGCGGCGCATCTGATCGCCAAGCCTTCGAAAAACGCTGGCGTTGCCCGCAAGCGGCATACGTGTTCGTAAATCACGGCGCGCGTAGCGTAAAGCACACCGTTCCGAGCCCCTCCGTGAAAAGCGAACGACGACGACCTCATTCTCGTTTGGACGTCGTTCGAAGCTTGCTCCGCTACGATGGCAAAAAAACCCGGGCACCTCTCGCTGAAAAACTCGATGTTGCGCAGCGCCCCGACGCACGCTATAAGAGCCGTGTTTGGATCTTGCGCCCGGCTTGCGTCCTGCTCTATACTCGGCGGGGATCGTCGCACGTGCTCCAGACGGCATACGCTTTCGATACTGATGGAAACTGCGGTGGCGAACGACGTGATCGCCTGGTCGACGAGGGCCCTGAACGTGCTCTTCCACGAGTTTTTTAGCCCGCAAACATGGTCGTTGTCGTACAGTGCGTCGACGCTCTTTCGGACGATTCGAACACGCCTGCTGCGTTCCTTTCGTTCGTCGTCTTGGTCGTAGTGGTCAAAGTGAGGCGTGTGTAGGAGAGACGGGACGAACCTGACCGTAGAAGACGCGGTGGTTCTATAATCCCCTCCGCCACATCGGGGCCATCCTCCGTCGTAAAATGCACGTCTCATAGTCCATCCGAAGTCGTTCGCTACCCCGACGAGCGCGTACCTGAAAGCAGGATGCATGTGCAACGGGTCACGGAGGGGATCATAACGAGGTCCCGACCGAACAAGCTGTCGATAGACCGCGCAACGGTCCCCGCCAAAATAATCTGTGGGTCGATAAAACCGTTCTAACCACGATTCGAAGGGTATCCCCGTAGGAAACCCGTAGGGGAGGGGCTTCGTCCCTCCGAATAAAGAGTAGCCACGTTTCTTTTTTTTCTTTGCGACATCTTTGCGCGAATTTGCCGTATACATGCTCCGACGCACGGATCATAACGTTTAAGTAAAAGAGCGGCCGTACGCGCTTATATACGCGCGACAAGGACCAATATCATTGCTCGCATTTCAGGCGCGGAAGCGCAGTGACAGGAAAAACGCGTCGATTGGATAAAAATTTCGAAACGTGCATTCAGAAATGGACCACTACTAGTCCGGATCGCCCGAGGGTTCATTCCTCCGACAGATAGAGCGTCGTATGAAGACGGCATACACACAGGAACCGCCGCCTCCTTCTCAGTCATGTAACGGTACTACCCGCAATAAAAACGGGTATTCGAATTGCGCGGGCATACAGACGGAGGAGGACGCGGAGGAAGAAGACGATCTACCGAGAGACGTCGTCGTCGAATCCTCTCCTGACGGACGTTACAAGAGGTTTGACCGAGTGCTGGGAAGGGGCGCGTTCAAGACGGTGTACAAGGGCTTCGACGAGGAGGAGGGCCGTGAAATCGTCTGGAACCAAGTGGTCACGAGCGAACCGGGAGACAAAGACGCGGGACACAACCCGATCGGACGCCTCTTCTCGGAGGTCAGGGTGCTGAACGCCCTGAAGCACCGTAACATCATGGCATTTTACGACTCCTGGTACGACGTCGACAATGGCAGGATGAATTTCATCACGGAACTGTTCACGTCGGGAACGCTCCGTCAGTTTAGAGCCGCACACAAAGACGTAGACGACGGGGTGTTGCGCCGGTGGCTGTGGCAGGTGCTTCAGGGCCTGGTGTACCTACACGGCCACAGTCCTCCCATCATACACCGCGATATCAAGTGCGACAACCTGTTCGTCAACGGCGCGTCGGGAGTGGTCAAGATTGGCGACCTGGGCCTGGCAACGCTCTGGGACGCTCACAGGTCTCCTCGAACCGTGCTCGGAACGCCGGAGTTTATGGCGCCGGAGGCGTTCGAGGGCGAGTACGACCAAAAGATCGACGTGTACGCGTTCGGCATGTGCGCCCTGGAGCTGCTCACCTGCAGTTATCCGTTCGCAGAGTGCCGCCACCCAGCGCAAGTGTACAAGAAGGTGCTCGAGCACGTTCCTCCCGCCGCGTTGCAGGTTGTCAAAGATCCGCAATGGAGATCGTTGATCGAAGCCTGCATACACCCCCTTCCCGAACGCCGTCCGGAAACGCGCGCACTTCTAAAACACGCCTTTTTCGATTCAGTGAGACCATCCAGCGCCCATAAATTGTACGATACGCAACAACCGCTACAACCGCTCCATGCGCTTCATGAGCTATATCCACAACAACCGCTCCATGCCCTATACGCGCTACAAACACAACAGTCGGAACAACTTCAGCAAAGACGCACGCTCTCGACGGAATGCAATGCGTTCACCGTCGCGTCTTCGATGGACGAGGAGGAACGTCCTCCCGTGATACCGGATGATACCGGATCCGAGGCATCTTCTTCGAGGTCGTCGCACTTTTGTTGTTGCAAGGCGACTGATCTGGATGCGCTAGATGCGGTCCATCTACCTCGTGTTACGCGAATCTTGTGGGTGCGAGCATCGTGCGACCACCGGGGCGACGGCCTTTACGCGTTTTCGCTCTGTATAATGACAGGGGACGACGACGAAGACGACCGAAGGAATAAGTGCGCCAGCGTCGAGTTCTCTTACGACGCGCTCTCGGACACGCCAGAGGGGGTGTCCGAGGAGATGGTCGGGTGCAACGTCGTGGCTCGCGCGTCCGACGCCGAAGCACACATCGCACGCGCCATCAAGAGAGCGCTCCAGGAACAGGAGCAGAGAGACGGAGGCGGAGGCGACGCCAGGTGGCTAGAATAGAGAGACGCGTCGAAACGGATGGAAATGTCGCGTAGCGTCAGGAAGTAGGGAAAAAAATCGAGCTTACGGTGCGTGTGGGCTTATCCGTATCTATCATATATCCCATATACATGAGCTCGGCGGCGGTCATCCCCTGGAGCCGGCTCCTGGAGGGGATTCTGCAGAAAAGGTTTCCCTATCTATCCTTTGTGATCACAGATGAAAGCAACGAGGTGGTGATGAGATGGTGGTGCAAAACCGATAAGGCAGAGAGTTGCGTCATGCCTTCCTTTCGGAACCCCATCATCAACATCCTGACCCTGCAGCAAAAAATGAGTGTTCGTTGCACGCAACCGGTCCTGCTCCTCGTCAAGCAGGGAAAGGAGGTGCCGGCGATGACGACAAAGACCGCCCTCAATTACTTTTTACCGTTGAACTTACAAGACTACGAGCACGTCATCTTGACAGATGGTCAGAACTTTTGGCCAGAGACCGTAAAGAAAGCTTTCCTATCTTACGGTAAAGAAGGTTTGCGGGTCTTTGATCTGACGCGCACGCGGAGCCTGGAGCGTTACTCCGACGACACGATATACGATATTTGGAACGGCTTTGCTTACGTCGCCAAGGAACAGATTCCCTTGAGGACTCCCGAAGAAAAAAGCATGTACCACAACATGCTGGATTTGTCCGTGTACGACTGACGGCTGACGGTACTACTCTCTGCCCTGCTATTGTCCGGGCCTGCTTGTTTATTGCTCCTATTGGCGCCACTGCGCACGAATGCATGAATGCACAACTCGATGAGCATGACGCGCGCCCTTTTCTACTGTGCTCTACTGTCTTATGAATCCGTCGACCGCGACACCTGAACATGTCGCATCATTCGGCTATCCTTCCGTGGCACAACCAGAGTTAATACACCGTCTTTAATAGACGCGGACAACTCGGAAGTATCCGCGTCTCTGTGCAACGTGAGCTGCCGGCGCATGAAGCCGTCCCGGATTTCTTTCATGCACGTCTCCCTGACAGGAGGAGAAAGGGTATGCTGAGGGTGTGGCGGGGGGTGCGCAGAAACGTTCGTCGAGGAAAGGCTCGGCGTAGCGGGATTAGGACGGTTTCCCGAAATAACGATCGTCCCGTCGGCGTATACGGAAACGTTCAGGCTGTCTCCTACGCCGGGTACATCAGCGTATATGCGATAAAATCGATCGTCACGGATGATATCTACCGGTATAGGTTTCGCGGCTGGCATGGACATCGGGGGATTATACCTGAAAGGAGACCTGAGCGGCGATGATGCGCGGTTTTCTTGCGTTCCGTGCGTTCCGTGCGTTCCGTGATCGACGTTGCTCGCGCGTCCTTCGCGCAGAATTTCGGCGGTTTCTTCGTTGTCGACGGCGCGATGCGTATCGTTTTCCGTATTGCTCGCGAATAACGTAAATGCAGCAGAAGAGGACGCGTTTTCTTCTTCGTCTTCACTACTGTTCATACGTCGTCGATCGGTTGATATCATACGTGCGTACGTGTCCGTCTTCCTTAGGTGCGGAAAAAACGATCAATCATCGTTCTTGTCCCTCTTGTTTCCGTAATCGTAATCGTCGCTGTCGCGGTTGAGTATGCGCTCGTCCATGAGATCGTCCGGCTCTCGGTGCAGCACGTTTCGCGCGTACTGCGACATCTCCCGGTTGTACGGCTTGTACTTTTTCTTGATGCTGTCGATCTTCGAGCGTATAGCCGCGTATTCCGAAGGCCTATCCTCCGTTTCGTCTTCCACGATCCTATTTCCGTCTACCGTCACGACCGTAGATCCATATCGTTCGTCGTCGTTATCTTTGCGTCGTTCCTCGTCAGACGGACCTCCGCCGTCTCCATGTATGTACCGGTAATACATCCTGACCGCCTCCATCATGTGCGTCACCAGGTACAGCACGCCTACGATCGCGACAACCGTCAACACCACCGCGATGCCCAGCATCATATAGTTCTGTCGCAGCGTCGCGTTCACCTTGCGCAGCTTCGCCCTGACGGGATCCCCTACTTCTACTCCGCAGCTGGGCCTCCCGACGCCGTCGTCGACGCCCATCGATCGTCGAGCGCTGCGATACCAAGGAGAGAAAGGAAAACGGGAACGAATATACGCCCTCCGCGATGATCTCTGTGGTTCTAATAGTGTGCAGTCATTTTTTTCGCGCAAAATATTCTCACGCATGCTGTAGAGAAACGGCTGCTGCGCGTGTTTGTGCCGCATACCGGGTGAGTGGACCGTGCCGTAATCGCCTTCGTACATCCTCTAGGCGAGCACCACCATGAGCAACAGCGGCATAGCGCAGGGGCCCATGAACATCCTGCGCAACATCCACGAGATCATGCACACCGAGTTCTCGCACCTCGACGTGCAGAAGCTGTACGAGTACGTCGACAAAGGGGCGGAGGAGGTGCTCGGCGAAGAGTACGCCGAAAACTTCGTGCGCGGCCAGGTCAAGGTGTACGAAGATTTGCCGTCAGATGCGGAGGAGACGGACCGAAAGGCGATGCGCGCTTACGAGCGCAATATCAAGCCGCACATGAAGGCGTTCTCGACGATGATGGAGGTGATATCGCCGCACATCGTCAGGTACAACCGCCTCCTCGACGCGCTGCACGCGTACGTCAAGCGCCAAAAGCGACAGAGCAAAATGCTGCGGGGAATGGTGGTCACGATGTATGTGTTCATGCTGGGCATGATGGTGCTGTCGGTGTTCACGAGCCTGATAATCCTGTCGGGCGCGGAGAACAAGATCCTGCGCGTGCTCAAGTTCTGCATCGCGGGAGTGGCGCTGCAGTGGCTCCTCCAATCGTGGAGGCACCTCATGGACGCGCGTGTCCACACGATGGACAACGTCGACCTCAGCATGTTCGATAAGTACCGCGTCAACCTCGGCAAGAACATTTACGTACTTTACGCGGACGCCTATGCGCGCGGCGTGCACAAGGAGTTCGCCGAGGAGTACGCGCAGGACCAGTACTACCGGGACGAGGACGCCCTGAACGACCCGGTGTTTGACAAGTGCCGTCGTAGAGAAGACGACGGCGATAGAGGAGAAAGCGGCGTCGTCGACATGCAGGCCTGCACCATCAGCCCCTGCGAGCCGGGGCCGTTGCATGAAGAGCTGGCGCAGGCGGTGTTCCGGACGTGGGCGACGCGGCCGAGTCTCAAAAGCTGCGGAAGAGCGATGCTGACGCTCCTCGAGGCGCTCGCCGAGGTGCACTCCGGGGAGGTGTTCCAGACGCGCAACCAGCACGACATGTGGCACGCGATCAACGACGGCGTAGAAAGGTTGCGCCGACTCGTGTACCGCAGATACGATGTCGACGGCGATAGAGGAGGCATGACGCGCGACTCCGCGCTCAGTGTCATCAAACGCGACGTGCTTCCGATCTTCAAGCTCGACGTGGTAGAGTCCCGGAACCTCGCGTCCCCGCTCGCGATGCCGGAAAAGTCCGGCGACCCTTCTCCCGATCTGTCCGTCAAGGACAAGCTCGAGTGTTGGGACATGTGCCTGCGCGACGAAAACTGCCGTTGGGCGTGTTACCACCCCGATCGCGGTTGTATACGGTCTACTAAATGCGGCCAAACGAGACACGGGAACGTAGGCTGCGTAGACGTAGGGGACGTCGACGCTTCTCGGCTGATTTACGATCCCGATGAGGAGCACGGTGACGGCAAGATGGTCACGCTCGTCAAACGCGATTCGCCGGGGCCGACGTACGTGTGCGGCAAAGGTGCGAGGTCCGGATCTTCCTCTTCCTGGACGGAGATCAAGAAGAGGCCCAAAGAGACCGCCCTCGAAACGTGCGAAAATAGCCAGGACTGCAAGATATGGGAGAGACCGGAAGACTCCTCCTCTGGCGGCAAAGCCTGGTCGGTATCCTGGCCCGACAAACAGTCTGACGGCAACGAACCGGAGCACTATAAGGACATGCTCACGGATAATACGTCGTCGTCGATCTCTACGACCGACTTTTCCGCCGAGAAATACAACGTGTGCGTCAAGTCGACGCCGGGAGAGCTGTTCAGGGCGAACGAACGGAGGGGCACGTTCGCCACCTTTTACGCCTTCATCCCCAAGATGGTCGACGCCCTCGTGGACGTGCTCAAGAAGCACTATGGCCGTATCCGGTTAGAGCCGTACAGGGACTACATCCACGTCGAGCTCGCCAAGGAGTACAAATCGAGCGGCAAGTACGATCTGATCCGCCCCCTGGTCGACGACGTGATGCGCCGGGTGGAGGTGGCGATGAACAAGCTCCGCATCGAAGGCCAGGACGCGTCGCTCTACATCTCGCCCACCCGATTCGAAAACAAGCTCAAGGGCAAGACGCACGTCGAGCTCTGGAAGATGACGGAGGACGCGGGCGAGCTGGCCAAGACCGCCAAGCTCTACATCAAAAACTTTCCGTCCGAATCGTCCGGGACCGGCGACAAGATCCTGCGCCTGACGTGCACCACGGTCGTCGTGCTCCTGCTCCTGATCTTCGTGTACTACAACGTCGTCAACGCGTTCTGCTACAGGGAGGGGCGTTGCTCGCTGGGCGCGCTCGTGCGCGGCATCGTGCTGTCGCTGTCGGTGTTCGCTTTCGTCATGGTCATCATGGCGTCCGTGATCATGCGATACGCCGCGAGATCTTCGTATAACGGAGATATTTCGCAAAACAACGGGCGACTCTTGGTCACTTCCGCCATACGCGTCATGGAGTTGCAGGCGCTGATGCTCGAATACAACGCGGCCAAGACGTTCGAGCGGTCCACCAACTTCGTGAACCTGCGCCACGACTTCATCAAGCTCTACGAGGGATTCGGCCACTTCAAGGGAGCGGAGCGCCTCAAGGAGGAAGACGAGTTCTGGCAGGAGGAGCCGCGCATGCAGTACATGTACCTGAACATCCGGAACGTGATCGAGGCGTACGACAAGTGCAACTCGCTGACCGGGCCCCGCCGCATGCCGTACCCCGTGTACGAAGTCGTGATCTACTCGCTGGCCATCGTGTTGATCGTCGTCATCCTGGCGTACTCGTTCTACCGGCTGGACCCGCTGGGCAAGGCGCGCAACATCAACCGCCTGAACGAGGTCAAGTCGGACATCAAGATGGGCATGCCCGCGCCGCCCGAGTTCAAACGGCTCATGGAGTGCTGCAGCGCCACCGACACCGCCTGGACGATGGTCATCAACCTGGCGGTGCTGCTGCTCGCCATTCTGACCATCTACGTCGTGTACACGATCGCGGTGTCTTCGCGAACGTACCGTCTGGGCCTTTACTCCTCCGGCCTCTACAAAGAGAACAGGTGCACGCCGTGATAGTTGTTTTTACGCAGCAAATGAAATCTTTTCTTGTTCCCCTCTAGGTGTGCACGTGTGCGAGGTCGACATCAAAAGAGTGTAAATAAAAACGACTACTCAACTGGTGATGCGGCATCTGCGTTCGCGTTCCTTTCGTCCTCTTCTTGCAAGAATCGGCGCAAAAGCGTGTCGACATCTGCTCGCCGGCTGCAAAAATCGGTGTCGCCGTCGCGCTCCCTTTTCTGGTTCTCCTGCTCTACTTTTTTCACGGGAATGAAAGGCGAGAGATAGAATCGGGACTCCCGATCGAGAGCCAGTCGGTACAGGTCCGCAAATGGCATTTTGCCTCTGTTGATGCCCCAGATTCCAGTGGGAGGCTTGTACCGACCGTCACGTTCCTCTACGTGTCGATCCCGTAACATTCGTAAAATACCAGGAAAAGCCATGATACATGCCGAGAGAAACGGTTCGTCCATCATCGCGCGAGCATCAGCTCCGGCGGCAAGCAGCAGGCGGACGTGTTCCTCTTGGTAGGTCAAGGAAAACACCGAATAGCGCAGGGCCGTTCCCGGCTCGTACCCTGTGTCATACCACTCAGAACCCACGTTGGGGTCGGCTCCCGCCGCAAGTAACATTTCCACCATACGTAGGCTCTTGGCGCGGGCCTCAGGATCGGATGCGTCATCATCAGAACTTGATCTGTCTAAAGAGGCCTTGTCATAGCTGCAGGCAATGGCCAGAGGTTGGGGCTCCGTTCCACCCCAGTCCCAGCGATGAACTTCCGTGTTTGCTCCCAGCAAGCGCCGCACTTTGTCGACGTTTCCCTCGGAACATGCGTCCGCAAGTTCTTCAACGGACGATCTTATTTCCATTTATTTTCTTTCTTCCGCTAAAACTTTAAGTCGTTTTCATATTGATAAACGAAATAAAACAACGGCAATGAATATCACAGAGCTCTTGATAGCTTTTGCGGAGCCTTCGACCGTGGCAACTTCTTCGGAAGAAAGGCATGGTGGCCGTTGTTTGTCACCTGGTCTATTGCCTAGTTGCCTATTTCCTACATTCCTCGTTTCTACTATAATGCAGCCACTTTACAACGGACAGTGACCGTTTCTTGCCACCCAGTCCATCTATAAGCGAAGGAACGTAGCGCGCTATTGTCGAAACTGTTGGGAGGGAGGGTACCTCATCTGCGAGTCCGAACAGAACACTGGCGCGGAAACGATTTCGGGACCGCATGGAGGAAACGGCCGCTTAGTAGCCACTACTACCATATATTTGGTGGCGACGCGTTTCATGAACTCGGCCAAAGAACTTTCCCTCTTACGTTTCTCTTAGCGGAACATAAAGATGAGAGCCACCGATGGTAACTAAGCGTTTTTACCCGAAAAGAGAGAAAATGATGAGGAGGTGGATCGATCTCCTGATACCGCGGCGGTATTCCTTCGACTTTAAAGAGACGGTACCGACGAAACACTCGTCCGATGAGGTCGTTCATGAAATCGATATGCGACCGCACATTCATGGAAAATGTGGCAGAAGACAACTCACTCTAGGCTCGACCAAGCCGTCGACGTCAAACCGAGTGACGCTCGTCCTCACCAGCCGGGACAAACAGGAGCCCCGTTCAAAAGCACCGGAGACCATCCTGGAAATTGTGTGCCCTACGTGTTACGCCTGTTTCAGCGACGAGCGTAATCACCGCGAGAAAATCGTTGACGAACTCGTCGATCTATTCGTCGACATCCTGCTCGCCGAAGAAAAAAGACAAGGAGCATATGGAAAAGCTACGGTAGGTTTCAGCGGAACGGGTTTCGATCTGAGATTTAGTTCCGGACAAGACCGAAAAGAAAGAAAACGCGGTCGAGACAACAACATTCACGTAGACGATGACGCGCGCCAGGACTTGTACCAGGTCACTCGCGCCCTCAAGTCGTGGCTATACCTGGTCATGCACTGCGAGTAGAGCCGAAAGCGAAATTATATCGCATCAGGTCACGGCTAGCTCGATCACAGCCCGGACACGTCCAGGCACAGCTCGGTCGTGCCGTCGGGCAAGTTCTGGATGCGAGGCGTGCGCTTGGCCAGGTCGAGGATGGCTCCCGAGGTGGCCTTCGGCCTGGCCTCCCTGTCTGAGACCGATAGCTTGCGGAGGTGTAGAGCCACGGCACCTGCGACGAACGGAGCGGCGAACGATGTTCCAGACGCCGTCGATGTTTTCCCCCCGATCGTCGTCGAAAGGATGTCCGTGCCAGGCGCCAGAACGTCAACGGATTGTCCGTAATTTGAAAAGGTGCTAAAACGGTTCCAACGGTCGATGCTGCCGACGGTGATCGCCTCCTTGACGTGCGCCGGAGAGTAAAAGCGCGCGTCGTCCGACGAGTTTCCCGCAGCGACGACGCACGTCACGTCGCGTTTTTCGATGATGTCGACGATCTCCGCGTCAAGAGCCGTGTAACGCATGGTGCCTACGAAACCTCCGAGGCTCAGGTTCGCTACGACGCGGCTCCTAGGGTTGCGGCGCTTGAACTTGGCGACCTCATCTATACCAGAGATGATGTCCGAGTTGAAGCCACTGCCGTTCTTGTCGAGGACTTTGATGCCGTGAATACGCGCGCCTGGAGCGACGCCCACGAAACCGTCGGCTTCCTGTTTCCAGGCGCCGATGATGCCCGCGCACAGAGTGCCATGGCCGTTCAGATCGTCGGTCTCGGGCTCGTCCTCTATGACGGAGATAGTGTCGACGACGTTGAGGTAGGGGTGGCCCTTTTCGACGCCCGTGTCGAGGACAAAGACGTCGACGTCGACGCCCTCCTTGTCGTCGCCTTCCTTTCCGGTGGATGCACCGCCCGTAAACACGGAGCTGTCTTCGGCGCCGACGCGCTGGATGCCCCACGGGGAAGCGACTCCGCAAGCATGGACCTGGAAGTCCTCCTCGACGTGGTCAAGAAGGCCCGCCTCGGTCAGCTTGGTCACGCACTCGGGCGAAAGTTGGCCCCTTGTGGCGAAACCGTTGAACGCGTCGGAAGCGACGACGTTGTGGGGAATCGCGCCGCAAGATAGTGCGAGCTCGCATGCTGTCTTATTGTCGCGGGCGTTATCTTCGTCGCGTGACCATTTCTTGAGGCATACGATAGATCCGCGAGAGAAAGGAACGGCGGTAGATGGCGGCGTAGAAGTTGTCATCTGGGGGGTGAACTCGGGGACGGAGAGCGAGTTTCGCGGAAAAGGAAAAGAGCGTCGGTAGTAACCTTACCTTTAGTACACATGTTTTTCGGCCGTGTCGGCAATTTCGAAGATTTTGAAGCCGCGTCGGGTCAGATGTGTGGATCGATCACGCTTAGTTTTTGCCGACTATGACGAGTATTGGTCGTGAAGAGGTATATTCATGCGTAGGGTTGGCCGATTCCGTATATTTCGGCGAAGTTCAGGGTATAAAGCTAACCCATTATCTTTAAACCGAGACCGCCGAAATATACGGAATCAGCCAACCCTATTCATACGCCGTCCTATGTGATAGCAGGCCAGGCCGGTCTTTTTACGCGTATTTATGCACACGGTACCTTTCGGATATTTCCGACGGGCTCAGAACTCTGTCGTAAAATACGATGCTGGATATCAAACCTTCATAATTGTGACCGATCCTGAGGTAATGGTCCGGACCATAGTGGGTGTTTTGTAGATCCCCCCTAGATGTTCCTTCGTCTTTGAGTTCACCGTTTATATACAATCTGAAGGTGTATACAGTAGTGCCGTTTCTATCTGTACTGTTATCATGCGTGATCACGGCATGGTACCATTTGCTATTGGACACATTCATATTGGCGCGTAGCCTTCCCGTGGTAGCACCCGATCCGCCCCAAAAAGCCCTAAATCCGTTGCTATTCACTCGGATGTAGCCTTCGTTCAAGTTATGATCGTTCACGACCGTCGCATTTGATTTCGAAAAGCTTCTGGGTTTGAACAATACTTCAAACGTGGCATCGCCTTTATAGCTACCGTTGCTCCAACTCGTATCCGAAAGCGTCGCATTCGAACTGTTAGGGCTAAAAATGTCGTTTTGTCGCAAATTTCCGCTGCCTCCAAACTGAACGCCGTATATAACGTCATCATCGGTGATCATCAGGTACTGATTCCCTCTGTGGCGCGTCACTGTGCGACCGTTTCCTGATTGGTCGTAGATCCTATCGATGCGTGCTCGACTACCGTCTAGCCAGTTGTTCAAAGATCCGCCCGAATTCGTCGAACGAGTGATCCGACCTTCGCTATCCGTGTAAACATCCGCGGTTTCGTTGTTGCCCATATTACGAACACGGATGACAGGTCCTTCATAAAACGCGGTGAATAGCCTCTTGACGCTGTAACATCCAACGGGTCTCAAACGGAACATATTCAGCAACCCCGAGTCCCCTGAAACCAGGGTGGAGGGTCCCATCGCGCCTGAGTAAACGCGTGCGTACCTGTTCCGTATCTCGGTCGAAGAAAGAGGCGCGTCGTACATCGTAAACGTGCCGATGATTCCTTTGAAATCGTGTCCAATGCGCAGGTAATTATCAGGACCGTAATGACGGTGACCGGTTCGGAAAGTGTTCGTCATCGATTCGACGTGTTCTCCGTTGATATACATGTTCCAGTCCTTGTCTCCCGATGAATTATCGTCTCCGGCGTGAGTGACGACAACATGGTACCAACGCTTGAGGGGCGTTTTTCTCCTGTGTGATATCCTGGACCGACCCCATGGAGCGAATTCGGCAGATAACTCTCCGTCTCTAAATATGATACGGGCTTCGTTATTGTTTCCATCCGTCGTGATGTATTGCGTTCCCTCGCTGCTCAGAGGATAGAACGTGGCTTCGATCGTAATGTCTCCACCGTAACTACCCGTCGAGCTAGAGAATAGATCTCCATTCCGGTGATATATGTCCCTTTGTCTTATAAAACTCCGCTCAAATTTGATACCCACCAGTGTGTTGTTTACGGAGACGAGATACTGTCCGTTCCTGTGAGGCGTCGCGTCAAGACCGTTGCCAGACTGGTCGTACCACGTTTTTACGAGGGCTCTAGCACCGTCTAACCACTCACTTAAATCGCGTCCTTTCACATTCCCGTTTTTATCTACCGCGATATCTGCGTCATCTCCAGTGTCCGTATTCGTGACTTGCACCACAGGACCGTCGTAGCTGGTATACAGGCGCTTGACGCTATAAGCGGCACTAGCTGCTGTAAAGTCGTCGATCAATCCGCCGTCGCTCCGAGACCCGGCTTTTTCTTTTATGGTTTGGAGCTTGGTACCCATCGCGTCGAACGCGTCTGCTCGGTCGGACGCCATTTGATTTAACCTGTCGTCTAGGTCGTCAAATGCGCTCTTTTTCGCGTTTGACATGCGTCGTAACCTCTCCCTGACGTCGTCGAACTCCGAATGCAGGTTCCTGACGATGTCGTCCTTCATGCTCTTGAAACGATCGATATCTCGTCCGTTAAAACACGATCCGTCGACGCATATCTCGCCGGCTGTCAACCTCGGGAGGTTCATTCCACATGCGGGAGCGGACTGCATGACTTGTCGGTTCATGTTTGAGCATTTCAACACCTTTCCCACATCGTTCACCGCAAATCCTTCTTCGTCCTCTTCTTTTTTGTGGCGATGTGCCCTCGCCATTACAGCGATCACGATGGCAATAATGATCAACAAAAACATCAGGGCGATCACGACTACCAAGGAAAACGGTTCCAAACGTTCTTTGTTTCCCATTCTCGGTATGCAATATGGACAGGACCGCCTGTTTATAAGACGAGAAGACTTTTATTACGTGACGTGACCTAGCTGCTGCACGGACTGCGGTCAGGCCTGGAGCGGATTCTTATCTTACGAGCGATGGACGTGGTGGTTGTCGAATAACTGGTCGCACAGGTCGGGATTTGTAAGATGAACGCAACCTCGTCTCTTCTCCAGTACGGATTCAGAGCTATTCCCGTTCAAAAGATCGTCCAGGCTGAGGAGCGTGGCGTGGAAGTTGGCCTGAAAGAAGAAGGCATCTCTTTTACGTTCCTTCACCTGCGCCATGGCTGCGTCCGCGCTCAGGCCGTGCTTATACATAAGGTACCCTGACACGACCGCAGGAGAGCGCTGCTGGCCCATATTGCAGTGAACCAACACGACGCGCTTGTTTTCCAGGGCGGTCTCGATTTCACGAAACACCG
>LKMJ01000016.1_pt1 | contig 94171 bp, 81 predicted proteins | sample 643391 | NCBI WGS metagenome assembly LKMJ01 (sample SAMN04112250, study PRJNA286221) | soda lake metagenome | biome: soda lake; feature: Kulunda Steppe; material: water; isolation source: sample PL-Br10 brine of Picturesque Lake | place: Russia: Kulunda steppe | collected 2010-07 | reverse complement strand
TGCGAAATGAGCTAGGGAATAATACAGGGGGTATTCGACGAGTCATACACACCCACCCCCCGTATGCGAAATGAGCTTGGTGTAAATGAGATGCACTCAATCAACGTATGATTGAAGCAAGACAGACACACCCCTCGTTTGGAGTGGAAACCAGTGTCGTCGAGAGTTTCTAGCCCTCATATACGAAAATCCGAAGATAGCAAAACGAACGGATCTCTCGACAGTATTGACGTGGAACGACCCACCCCTCGTTTGGAGTGGAAAACATCAGAAAGACACGTTTTCACCAGTACAGACGTTGTACCTAATGAGATCGGCCAACGACACACTACGAAAAGTCGGTAGAGACCCACCCCTCGTTTGGAGTGGAACCACCATGGTAAAGGCGGTTGTGTAGGTGTCGACACAGACCTTCTCGCTCAATCTGTCAAACACGGCTACTCTAGCATCCCACCGCAGAAACGTCTTAAAACCACGCTTTCACTAACGTTTGGTTAGTTTTCGCTTCTGCTGTTTCCTTGGTCGACAGCTGTTCTTCTTTGTTTTTAGCTTTTGCATACCTTACCTATACCATAAAGTATAAACTATATTTATATATAGACGGTGTTTCAGCAACTTCGAGATGAAACGTGGACTAGCAACCAACCGAGAACAAAACGAGTAAATATAGCCGCCTCACCACCACTAAACCGACATATACGACCAGTAGAAAGCGTGAAAGACTGAAATCAAACCAACCGAGTTACCACTCTCGCTCACCAGAAGGTACGTTTCAAGTCGAGCCCATACACACCTTTGACGGCTAGCTCATTTCGCATACGGGGGGAGGGTGGGTGCTTCCGTCAAATCAACGATTGAAGACGAGTTCACGAATGTGTGAGATAGAAGCACCACGCGAAAAAGTAGGATAGAGGGGCTCTAACAGTCAATGTTGATTCCAAAAGGGTGGCAGTTCCAACCGAGAAAGCCGATCATTTGGGCCTAGTAACGTTAGCTCATTTCGCAAACAGGGCGTTTTCTTTTATATGGGGTATTGCGGAATGAGCAAACCCGACCAAACTCATTTCGCAACCGGAGGGTGGGGTGTATGCGAAATGTGAGTCGACAATCAGAGTTCAAAGCTCATTTCGCAACCGGGGGGTGGTTGATGACTACCGAGATTCTATCTCACAACGCCACTCGCCAACACCACATACTGTGACCAAACTGAGATCGAAGACCAACTCGATAACTTGAGAAAGTAGTCAGACACTCTCTTTGTTTTGGAAGCAGCTGGAAACAGCGAGTAAAGGCTCTCTACTATGGTGTCTCCACTCCAAACGAGGGGGGTGTGTGGGGTGACTGAAACCTTAGTTCAGTAACTAGACATCGAACGAGAAGCACGACACTACAGATCGACACATAATTTTTCACGCTGTTCGGCCGAACACACAGCACAACCGCGACAACCCACACCAGCACCAGTTCGCCAATTCGTACATATCAGCATTTCCACTCAAAATCGGGGGTGGGGGTTGATCTAGCAACTCTGTTATAACTTAAGACGGATATATCACCTCCTCCACTCAAAACCGGGGGTGGGGGGTGAAAGAAGACTACAGTCCAACGACCAACTTTCCAATCCAAACGAGGGGTGTGTCTTCCATAGCTATTCTGCTGAAAATACAGTTTACAGGGCGTAAGAATACGTTTCGACTCCAAATTAGGGTGCCGATGGGTTTATTTTGTTCTGGCTAAACTAATGGGTATGGGTGAGGAAGATGGGGACCAAGAATTTTCTCTCGATCAAGTCCTAGGGAACTCTCCGCGAATTTTCCGAGACAAATCATTAGTCTCGATCGGAACCGTACCAGATGAAGACCGTATCGTCGGTCGACAAAAGGAGATAACGAACGTTGCTCTCAGTCTCGAGGATATCATCTACGGTGACGTCCCCAACAACATCCAGGTATATGGGAAAACAGGAACCGGGAAGTCGCTAGTCTGTCGGCACGTTTCTAATCGTATTGTCGAGCGAGCAACCGAGAACGAGGTCAAGGCAGAAGACGTGTTCATCGACTGCAACGAGAACAACACGCTCACACGAGCTTCGCGAAAACTTTACTTCTCTATCTTCGACGAACTCGACAGAAAGCATGGCCTGACCGATCAAGACGACATCAATCGGCTTCCAGAAAGAGGGATTGGCTGGAAGACGTATATCGAAAACGTCTGGAAGATCGTCGACGCATTCCATGACTGCCTGATTATCGTCCTTGACGAGATCGATCTCCTCGAGGAGTTCAATAAGTTGCTCCACTCACTGTCGCGTGCCCGTGAGAACGATAACCTGAACACCTACATCGCAATCGTCCTGATTTCGAATAAGACTACACAGTTCAAAAACCAACTTGACCAGCGCGTACGAAGCTCGATGGGCGGCTCTGAATACGTCTTTTCGGCATACGATGCGCGACAGCTGAAAAACATCCTGCATCACCGCAAAGATGCTTTCCAAGAGGGCGTCCTCGAAGACGAAGCTATCGAGACTGCAGCGGAAATGGCTGCCGACGAGCATGGTGATGCACGGAAAGCAATCGAACTCCTCAACAAAGCCGGGATGATGGCTCGCAGAAACATGGACGAAGTCGTCACCGTCGACCACATCAAAGAGGCACGCGAACTCGTCGAGGCCGACCTTCTCTCGAAGTCGATCAACTCACTGCCGAGTCAGGCAAAGATCGTTCTCTATACCGTCGCGAAGGAGCTCGATGGATCGAAAAGATCTGTCTCGACAGCCGAAATATACGATCGCTACGAAATGGTAGCCAAAGATGTCCAATCAAACGTTCTCGGATACCAGCGCGTGAGCGATCTGTTAAACGAACTCGCGTTTCTCGGCGTCACAAACAGCGACATCCATAGCCGAGGCAAAAACGGGATGACAAAACAACACGAACTCAACCATCAGCCGAAAATCGTTCTCGCAGCGTCTCTGTCAGAAGACCAGCGACTCCGAAAACTCGAAAGCGTCGACTCCCCCGACGAGATTCTCGATTGACCTACACTGGTCTCAAGAACGAACGGCTCCCGCCGGCGATCGTACGACGGGGGTAAGACCTATTCATTCGCATTGCCAAATGTAACTATGTCAGAATCAGCTACGAAATCCTTCTCGGCCGATTGCCCCCATTGTGATGTCGCCTTAGAATCGAATGACTTTGAGGAGGTTCTGGAGTACACAGACAAGCATCACGACCACACGGGTCACACGATGGAGTGGAAAAGAGCCGACTTCGATATTAAGGTCAAGACTGAAACGAAATGGGACCTCAAGTGCTACCAGTGTGACGAAGACTGGCGATTCGATACAAAAGATGAAGCAAAAGCCTTCCAGGACGAACACGCCCAATTCACCGATCATGAGATCAGGGGATCGCCTACGAAAGTCGAGATTGATCTGACGAGCGACAAAGAATACACGATCAGGAACATCAAATCGCTGGTCGAGTCTCTCGAAGAACGGTACGAAAACGGAGTTCCTGTAGAAGTAATCTACTACCTGCTGGTCGATGACATCTCTGATATCTCGCGTGTGGAATCCGAAATCCAGAACCTCTATCGAAAAGGGACTCTCTACAAGCCATATCCGAACCGACTCAGAACTCCGTAGAAACGACCAAGCAACGAACAACGAACACCGAACAGCAAAAGTCGAAACGCAGTAAGACGCTAATCGAAAAAGCCGTAGCCGATCTTCTGCATCTCGGCGATGAATGACTCATCATCGTAGAAGTCACACCGCAGCGCGGCCACGTACACGTCGATCCGATTGATTTTCTCGTCGAACGTTCGGTTAGCAAGGTTGTTCAGTTCTCGAATCCGCTCTTTGTCATCCTCGGAGACATACATATTGAGCGGCTTCCGGCCGTCTTTCGGGCTATCGTGTTTCACTCGGTGCGGGAGCGCAGATGGGTCTGCAACCTGCCCACCGTCAGATGAAGTGTCTGTAGCTTGGTTCACAGACGACGACTTCGTGCTTTGGGCCTTTGAACCTACCCCTCCAGTATGTGAGGTTGGTTGGCCGGCAGCGGTCTGCGTGTCGCCAGTCGTCTGTGTCGACGTTACATCCGAACTGGATGTCGATGTTGGTGCCGATTCCTCAGCTCCAGTTTCGCTTTCACTGTCGCCTTCGTCCTCCTCCGCCAACTGCTCGATCCCATCAAACGCGCTGAAACTGTTTCCGGGCTTTCGAGCGCCTTCTTGACCGTCACTCATGCTTTCGCCTCCGGCACTTCGGCCTCAGCATCGTTGATCTTTCCATGCTCTCGGAAGAGTTTCTCGACGGCCTCTGGGTCTCGACGTACACCGCCGTAGCGAACGATGTCTGCCAGTTCCTCGAAATACGCTATATTAGGATCGTCAGGGTTTGCCGTCGAAAGCGGAACCGGCGTGTTCAACGCTTCATCCTCTCGAATCCCTGGTTTTGGATTCGACGACAGTTCGCCAGCGTCAATCGCCTCCCACACCTCCTCGGGCATGTACGCGAAGTTGGGCACCCACTCGCTCATGCTTTTTGTCTCGCCAGTGTGTGGGATCTCGACAGTCTGCGTGTTGATCTCCTCGAGCAGCTCGCGGTGAGTGTTATTGTGATCGATCCGCCGCCGAATCTTGTTGGGAACGATCGCGAGCATCTGAAGTCCACCGGGGAGCTTTTTGTTGAGTTCGAAGTAAATCCGAGTTATCGTCGCCTCAAGGCCGTCTTTACCCTCCTCACCGGGGGCCAACGGCATGATTAGATTGCCAGCCGCAACCGCAGCGTTCCTAACCATCAACGACCTGTTCGCAGGCGTATCAAAGATGATGTAGTCGTACTCAGACCCAAGGAGTGGGTCGACCAACTCCTGTTTCAGCACGATATTTTCGTTCATCTGGTTTTTGAACGCTGCCTCAACCTGCTCACTGTGATGCGTGGCCGGAATGAAATCAAACCCGTAATCTGTCTCGCAAATCAGATCATGCACCTCAACATCTGAGTATTCGTTGAGGACGTCTGCAAAGTGATCTGCCTTGTAGAACTCTCGCTTGAATCCGAGGTGTTTAGTCAAGTGGCCGTTATCATCGGTATCCATCAAGAGGACGCGATCGTCTTGTGCCAAAACGCCTGTCAGATTTTTTGCCGTGGTAGACTTCCCGAGACCTCCCTTTAAGACATTCACCATGACTGCCTTTGGTTCTGGTTCGCTCATCGGCCGTCCACCTCGCTAAAAACGCTGATTTCCCGACTGCTTTCTAATTCGACATCCATCTGGTTTCTTTGCCGTCCAACCATATTGCCCTCTTTCTGGTCGGCCTATAAAATACTTTGTCAGACACATAGCTAGACGTTTAGATATTCTGCAGGCAGAGTAACCGGAAATCTACTCAGTAACATAGTCAGAAAGGTGTCTGGCTATCCAGTGAGATTACTAGTAATCCATACAGTAATCTGTGCAGTAATCTGTTGAGTAAACCGACTCAGAACAGCTAAGAACATCTCTAAATAGATAAAGGAGCTTATCTGTGAATGCCACTGCTGACTTACTCACAATTGGGGGTGGGTATTTTGAGTGGGTAATCACTCCGAGATGGGTAAAGAAATACTGGAAAAAACAGTTACAAATACGATACAGTCGTAGTCGTTTCATATGGCAGAACTATCTGTCCACTACGTCGACGGAGTTGGACGGCAGATACTCTCGGATGATCGGCCGTTCCACCCACAAGCATACGAACAGGCCATTCACGGCCTCCAGCGAATTATCTTGGCGATGTGCCGCAGAGACAACTACGAGACGGTAAACGCCGAACCAGACCATCAGCTCGTTGAGGCCGAAAACGGCGAACCACACCTACTACTCGATGAGAACTCGTTGTTGTTCGAGCTCTGCAAGTACATCATCCCTCATCAATGGGGTTGGGACGTCAGCGTCGTCGACGATCAGATCCGCGAGTATAGTTACGGTCTCCGCGCAAGCGTAGACTGTGGGGGTGGTGTGATCGTCCGGTGTACGGTCTTTGTCGAAGCCGGCCAAGTCAGGCGGTTCGACATCGCCCATCACATGATCCACGATCCAGAAGAGATCGTCAGACTCGACAGCTTCGGGCCATCAACCTCGAGTAGAGAGGTCTGCCACCTGATCCGGTGGTTGGAACGAACCGTCATGTCGGCCTACGCCGCAGAAATATCGAGCGGCGCGAAAGCCTACGATTACACGGCAACGAAAGAAGACATCCCGCCAAGTGGCGGTCGAGAACCTGTAAGGAGAAACAAACGAGAGCGCGTCTATCAGAGCGAATGGGCAACCATTCGGGACAAAACGGCTCAGACTATCAGCGATAACGTGCGGGATGCTCGCGGCGAATTAGAGTCGCTTCCCGACCCATCAACATACTTCAGCGGAGGGCAAGCCCTCGAGCAGCAACCCCCCAACTGTGAGTACGTCGACGGCGACATCAGACTTGTTTAAATCACTGGACGGTCAACCGCCGCCAGACGGCTTCAATGCCACCGAGGAGGTCTCTATCAATGAATCGACGTCGGAGAGCTACCTCCGAAAATCTATATAGCGGTATGATGTTTACTCTTTGTGAAACATCTGTCTCTACTCCCAGAGGTCCTCTAATTCCCAGAAGCACTCGGTTTTGAACTCACAAGAGAACGTAATCAAGCGATTCGGCTGTGTAGAGTCGGTTTCACGCATCCGATAGTGCGTGAAGACGATTTCGTCATGATTCGCCACCGCCTCTCCATAGGCGTCAGGAATCAAGCCCAACTCGTTCGCTACGGTTTCGCCGACAATCTCTCCATATCGCCTGTATTCGTCCCCAAGATGCCTGAGCCTTGTTTTCCCTGATTTCAACTCCAGTTCTTTCGGGAGATCCCAACGCTGGATGTGGATCGAGACGACGACAGCATCAGCATAGCAGTACACGTTGAGGAGGGCCTGATTGTTCGCATAAGGCCCTGGGATTTTCCCGTTGATCGTTATGGTCTCAGAAGGGTCGTAACTCTCATCGATCTCCTCGAGCTTCGCAGCGACAGGCAGTTCAACGTCTGCCGTAAGCAGCGGTGGAATCAACTCTTCCTTCGCGGCCATACTTCTGCTAGTTGGGTATCAGTATTATAGCATATGTTTAGTGTCATTATCCTAACAACGCCGCTCGGCGATTCTCCTGAAAATGTCTACTAGACTGTGTTTCAGTAATAGTTACAGATAAATAGGGGCAATATTTGCCAAACTGTGCCAGTAGAATAGTCGATAATAGTTGTAATCATAGGACGTGAGCGGGGTAATCTATACTATCAAATCAGACGATAATCTTGCTTATCGTCTAAGATACAATCTCGAAATTCAGATTATCGACGCAGGCTGTTTTCGGCGATCTCACCCAAGGGGTCAGAGGAGAGATGTGGGCCTCGAGAAGATTCCTGATCGGACTGATGAGTTACTCACGGTTGGTCTGGGGGTGTTTCTTCGAGAGAAACTCTATGCTGGTAGTTGGATGATTGGTCTCAACAGCTCTCAGCGCGAAGTAGGCCTCTCAGATCGTCTATTTTACCACATATAAACAGTATGCCGCTATATGGAAATTTCGCAGATTCTCCAGGCTGTTCCACAGGCCGTCGAAGCATCAACTCGGGTGAAAATATGGTTCAGACACTTCAGGAACGTATTCGGCGCAAGAAAAATCGGGTGTGAAGCAAACTACAGAATGAGCCGGAGTCAGCAATCCATCCGCCCACAGCTAGATTGAGAGCGTCCTTCGATTCAATTCCTAATCAGTTTCGCTGAAAAACTCATCAACGTGCTTCTGTCTCGTTGGTATTGACAAATCGACTAACGCCTCCGGATTTGATTCGGATGCGAGAATATCTGTGTGATGCTCAAGGACTCTATATCGCAATTCTTCCGAAAACCCGATTGATATGCCTATATCTGGCGATTCAGAGACGTGTATTGCCGACCCGACCGCGTGTTTCTTTATCGGTAGGTGTATCAGCTTCTTGTAGAAGGCGTGTAGATCGCTGTGGCTAATTGGAAGTTGGACCATCTTCGGGAGATCCACATTCGAGACCTGATTTTCAACAACCAACTCACCGTCTTTGTACTGCTCTCTGAGTGAGTCCACGTACTCCACCGTGACCTCAAGCGTGATCGTGTACCCTGTAGCATGGGTATTCACATCCATCGGGTGTTGATCGGCCGGTAGATTGGCAAACGGTGGTCCGACAGTCAATCCGTTTTCGTCTAGCCCATCAGAAAGAGCGTAGTCTTGCATATCTGTCGTATCTCTACCCAGGTACATAAAATCGTAGGAATCAAACCCTCAGAACGGAATTCAGTCTGGGTGAACAAGATCGTATATACTAAAACGGGATCGAGCTTCCACACTCAATTTTCTGTTAGTCTGCCGCCTCTTGTTCTACGAGATCGCTAAATTCCAATTCGGCATCGCACGCCTCTCCCCTACAGATGATCGGTTCGTCAAGTCTACCTGGATTACCCAACTGCTCCAGACTTTTGACCCCAACCCCATCGTCTGCCGTTTCGTCTCTGTGAAGTCGACACTCCACTTCGACGACCGCATCAGTGAAAAAGTCGCCATTCCCGCATTCAGGACAAACTAACGATGTTTTACTTTCCATGGATTCTCATACCGATATTTTGATTTCTAATTTATAAATAGGTTGGTTGTCAAGCATTCCGTTCGGGAGCATCAACTCTCGAAAAACCGAGACCGAGTGAAATGCAGTCTTAGCCTTACCAACAATTTTGAAAGGGTAGTTTGGAATTTGTTGGTAAGGTCTACCTACCTTGCGAGCAGTCGAACCTGTTGCTCTGGAGCGTATCCCGGCAGCAAAAATAGCGTTGCAGCCTCTCGCGCTACTGTGTGTACTGGCCTTCCCACTGCTGTCGATTCTCAATCAGCATCTCACCTTTCTCCGTGAGCGAGAACCCGTAAGACCGCCCATCGAGTTCGGTCTTCTCAATGTACCCTTCTTCGACCAGCGTGTCGAGATTGGGGTACAACCGCCCGTGATTCAAATCATGTGAATAATATTGCTCCAGTTCCTCTTGGATAGAGAGCCCATTCTCACCGTCTAGTCCAGCAACAACGTACAGCAGGTCTCGCTGAAACCCGGTCAACTCGAACATGACACACGAGCCTTGGTAGGTTATACTATTTAAGTTGAACTTTTATTTGATCTGTTTTTATGTCTCAGGTGAATGTGAAAGTGAATCACTATCCGAGAGATGACTCAGGATAAAAAGCACACCGTGGTTATTGAAGTAGTCTCAACCATACAATACATACTAATTGAGCCAGAAAAACCATGACAACCGTACAAGAAATCTACACGAAGTCAGATACAGAGTTGAGCTTCGAAGAGTTCAAAGACAGGGTCGAAACAAAGGTCGATGATATGAACGGCCTCGTCGACGCTCCAGCAGCCGCCCACCTCGTCGCCAACGACCTCGGCTGCAAGCCTTCCAAGCAGATCGAAGATATCACTGCAGAGATGAAGGAGATCCGCTTTGCAGGCAAAGTCGTCTCCGTCGGCGAGCTCACAACGTTCGAGAGAGATACTGACGATGGCTTCGACAGTTCCGAAGGGCGTGTCTGTAATGTCGAGATCGCAGACGAGACGGGCCAATTGAAAGTTGCCTTCTGGGACGCGGATGCCGACAAAGCAGCCACTTCATTCGAGGTTGGAGATACGCTCAAAATCACCGGCAATCCGAAAGATGGGTTCAATGGCCTGGAGGTAAGCGCAACCGAATTCGAGCAAGCTGACGATATCGATATCGACGTGAAGGTTCTGGACACCTACCGAGTCGCGGATCTCTCGGCTGGGTTGTCCTCGGTCACGATCAAGGGTCTCGTCCTCGGACTCACAACGGTCAACACCTTCGAGCGAAACGATGGTTCAGAAGGCCGCGTATCCAATCTCATCATCGGAGATCCAACGGGCGAGGTGAAAGTTACAATGTGGGGTGATGCAGCCGACGCTGTCGACAACTTCGAGCAAAAACAGAGTGTCAAAGTCACCAACGGTAACGTTCGCGAAGGCGACAGCGGCCTCGAGATCCACATCAGCAGCCCGACCGACATCGAACACGTCAGAGAACAGATCGAGTACATCCCTGAAACGACTGCGATCGAAGACGTCTCAGTCGACGACGTCGCGAACATTGCTGGCGTCATCACCTTCTGCGATGATCTGAACACCTTCGAGCGAGACGATGGCTCGGAGAGTCGTGTGCGAAACATCACGCTGAAAGACGATACAGACAGCATCAGAGCCTCGTTGTGGGGAACGAAAGCAGATATGCGTCTTGAAGCCGGCTTCGAAGTTTTAGTGACGAATGCAGAGATTCAAGAAGGATGGGAGGGCGAACCCGAAGCATCGGCTGGCTACAACTCAGCCGTCGTCATCACAGGGCGGTCGAGTGTCCCAACCGACGAGGATGAGAAATCCGACGGAGACGAATCCTCATCGCAACTCGGCGAATACGACAAAGACGAGAGCGAAGAAGCCGCAACAGACGATCAGGAGGATGAAGACGAAGACGAACTCGTCGAGATCCAAGGAATGGTCATGGGCAAGGGAGAGACGTTCGATGTGAATGTGAACGGAGAGGATTTCTCTGTCCACGGCACCGACGACTACACTCCAGGCCTCGGCGAGCGGGTCGTCGTTCGCGGTCATGAACGTGATGATGGGTCTATCGAAGCGACCGAAATCTTTGCTGCCTGACCAACAGCACGTGTTGTTCTACAGCTCTGTATCGTGTGGCGCATCCTAAAAACACGAAGCCTTATACTCCATATTCGACCACTCAACCACATGGAGCAGTATCAGAACCTTGTACGGACTGCCCTCGCAAACGGGACGTACAAACCCAACCGCACAGGCGTCGACACTATTTCGTCGTTCAGCCAGCATTACAAACTCGATCTCGAAAACGGCTATCCGCTGCTGACGACAAAGCAGATGGATGGGTTCAGATGGCGGTCGATGATCCACGAGTTCATCTGGTATCTCAGCGGCGAGGAACACATTCGGAACCTCAGAGAAGAAACGAGTATCTGGGATGCGTGGGCAGACGACAACGGTAGTCTGGACACCGCCTATGGCCGGTTCTGGCGTCGATATCCAATTCCGGCTGAAAACGACCAACTCCAAGGAGAGACGTGGGCGAGCAACACCGAAGGCCGTTGGAAAGACAACAGTGACATCGATCCAGAACGCTGGCTCAACGAAGACGACACGCCCGACGGTCGGCCGACGTTCGACCAACTGCAATATATCATCGATATGCTTTCGGAGAATCCGTATTCCCGCCGCCTTGTGGTGAATGCGTGGCATCCAGCGAACGCGACGGTCTCGACACTGCCGCCGTGCCACTTCACGTTCGTCTTCAACGTCCAAGGAGACCGCCTCAACCTACAGCTCACACAACGATCGGCCGACATCGCTCTCGGGGTCCCATTCAACATCGCTGCGTACGCACTGTTGCTCAAGTACATCGCCCAACGGACTGGATTCGAGCCGGGCGTGTTCGCTCACACGCTCGTAGACGCGCACGTGTACTGTGGCTCAGGAGATCGAGGCGAGTGGTATGGTGAGAACCTCTCCGAAATACAAACCCGAATAGAGGGCGTCACAGAGCAATCTGAGTACCTCAAGATCCGCGACTGGATTCAACAGGAAGCACCCGAAGAGACAACCGACGCCGAAGACCACGTTCCTAACCTCCTCACGCAACTATCGCGATCACCGATGGATCGGCCGACGATCAATATTGCAGACAAGCCGCTCGACGAACTCTCGTACAACGACATCACCCTCGAGGACTACGACAGCCACGACGGGCTCACATTCACCGTCGCAGAGTGACAGACCCACTGGCCAGCCAAGTCTTTTTACCCAACTGAAAATCGTACCCTCATGCTTTTTATAGACTGGATGCCCTCAAATCGGCAATAACGACGGAAAGTAGTAGTTTATCGCACCCACGACAGCCAAGATAACGCCACCGAACGTCGCGAGCTTCACTGCAATCTCGATTAGCCCGTTCAGGACTGAGAGGATGAACGCCGCTATCAAGAGTCCAGTCCCGATCATGAGAAATTCAGATTGTATGACGACGTCAATCACTGTCCATACGATACTTGTCTCGAGTGGCGTCTGAACACTAACTACTACAGATGTCGCTCCAGTGAGGCTCATATAGAGATACACAGAAGTCAGATAAAATAAATCTAAGGTGAGTCTCCGATGTTTTACCCACAGTGTTGTGTGAGGAGTTGGATTATTTCATAGCCACACAATTTTCACTTCGACCAACTCTCCGTCAATTTAATTATCCTCCCACAAGTATACTCTCGTGTGTTCGGGTGACATACCTGAGCACGCCAACGACCGTCCAAGAACGTGGTTGTGCGGGAACCACTGAGAAACAACCTCTGTAGCGACTCCAAGCATCTGCACCCACGGCCCTAGCAAACCCCACAACGGGCCTACTTTCGGGAACAATGATACAACACGACACTTTCGCTGGTGTGCTGGGCTGGAAATCAATGGGTTCGGTTCGCTGTAGCCAGCAGTGGCATGAGTGCGTTCTTCCTCAAACGGAGGTGATACTCGACTGAGGTGAGGATCATGATCCTCCTATGGGACCCTGGTGGAAGGGATATGTACTAACCAATATCCCTCCGACCATTTCAGCTCAGGCCTTTTTTGTGTCGACTGCAGACACCACACCAGCGATTTGTATCGACCCCGGATTTCCGACGTTCTTGTCTATCCTAGATTCCAGACGTAATAATCAGCCGAAATCCAGACGTAGAAACCCCCCTAACGGCTGTATTCGCATTTTAGGCAGTCGACAATAGATGGTTAATATAGCCAGTCATATCCGCTCTCAGAAGCCGTGAGACGGCTCACAATCGGTTTTATCGAAAAATGACCCGAATTTTACTAACCTTCAAATACCAAACCACCTCAAGGAAGAGTGATGACCGAAACCACCAGCGGATCTGAAGGAGACTTCGATCCGAATGAACCAATGACGGACCGCCTCGAGGAGCTTGAAGAGCGTGTCGAGCTCCTCCGAACTCAGAAACACGAGATGGAAGACAAAATCCTCAACATCAGCGCGGAGAAAAACAAGGTCGAACAGCGGCTCGAAAAACTCCGCCGAGAAAACCAGAAACTCAAGCAGTCTCCTCTCTATGTCGCTAGTGTCGAGGATCTCACCGATCAGGGCGTGGTTATCCGACAGCACGGAAACAACCAGGAAGCTCTCACCGAAGTCACTGGTGAGCTGCGCGAAGAGCTTGAGCCCGGAGACCGCGTGAGCATCAACAAGCAATTGGCTATCGTCGAAAAACTCGACGCAGATGCCGACATGCGGGCGCAGGCTATGGAGATGGACGTCTCTCCAGATGTCACCTACGATGATATCGGCGGGATCGCTGACCAGATCGAAGAAGTCCGTGAAACAATCGAGATGCCACTCGAAGACCCAGAAGTCTTCGAAAACATTGGCATCAGCCCGCCAAGTGGAGTTCTTCTTCACGGCCCGCCCGGAACTGGGAAGACGATGCTGGCCAAGGCGGTCGCCAACCAGACCGATGCGACCTTCATCAAGATGGCTGGCTCAGAACTCGTTCAGAAGTTCATCGGAGAAGGCTCGAAGCTGGTTCGCGATATCTTCGAGATTGCTGAAGAGAATGAACCTGCAGTTCTCTTCATCGACGAGATCGATGCCATCGCCACCAAGCGTACGGACCCAAAGACGTCTGGTGAGTCAGAAGTCAACCGCACCCTGATGCAGCTCCTCACCGAGATGGATGGGTTCGACGATCGAGGCGACGTCCGGATCATCGGTGCTACCAACCGATTCGATATGCTGGATGACGCCATCCTTCGGCCCGGCCGCTTCGACCGCATCATCGAAGTCCCAACGCCAGACGCCGCTGGCCGAGCGCAGATATTCGATATCCACACTGAAGGGATGAGCATCGACGACGACATCGACTTCGAGCACCTGACGTCGATCACTGAAGAGGCCTCGGGTGCAGATATCAAGGCTATCTGCACGGAAGCAGGAATGTTCGCTATCCGAAACGGCCGTGAGACCGTCGAGATGTCGGACTTCCTCGATGCTGTGGACAAAATCCTCGACGAAGACGCAGACGAAGAGATGTCGCCCGGCATCGCCCGATCATTCGCATAACGGCTTCTCGGGGCTTTTCTCAACAGTATTCATAACATCCGCTTTTCTTGACGGCCACACTCGAGAGCTAGACCTCTGAAATGGTCATAGGATCCAAAAAACGATCAGCGAATATCTACCGCTCTCCCTCTCGAATCACCGATTTTTGTTGGGACGGCCTTACTCCGTACCACGACAGGCAGAGGTGAATGCCAACCTGTAGCCGTAAAGAACCTGTTTGAGCAATTTTATTTTCCAACCCATTTATTTAATATTCGGCACAATATACCAGTCAGACATGAACCGCCGAAAGTATCTGGCGACAGCAGCGGGAGCAATCACACTCACTGCAGGGTGTCTTGGAGAGGCGTCAAACACGATTGAACTCGACCCAATCGACCCCGATCCATCGACAACAACTGCAGGTCTCGCACCCGATCCGATTGATGTCTCTGAACGCGATGTCGACGAGTCCGAGTTCTACGAATACAATGCGGATGGGACTACAGTCAATTTCGTTCCGCTTGATGTAGCTGTCTACTGGTACCATACACGGAAGGCGCGGTTTGTGGACGCTCGCGTTGAAGATCGATTTGAGACGGCCCGAATCGCTGGTGCGATTCACAGCCCTGCTCCAGACGGGAATGCGAACGATCCACTGAACGATATTGGCCCACAAGAGCGAATCGTGGCGTACTGCACATGCCCACACGCCCTGTCTGGTCTTCGCGGAGCCAATCTACTGAATAACGGATACTCGGGCGTCTATGGACTTGACCCTGGACTCGAACCGTGGTTAACAAACGATCACCCCGCAGCCGGCGACAACATCGAAGTCGACCTTTCCGACAAAGAAGAAGACTACTCAAACGTAGAATAACCGCTAGTCTTGGAATTCAAGACCGGCGAGTACGACCTACCAATGGGTGGGGTGAGCAACATTGTCAGACCAATTAATCCTAATTGCCATCGGGTTAGTGGGTGCATTTGCGGTCGCGTTACGAGCTGCAGCTACACACTTCGATCCGACAGATGATGATGAAGAAGAGGGTTCTGGAATAGAGATCGCCACAAGCGACCATGGTGGCGGTGGGCACGGACACGGAAGCCACAGCCTTGAAGAAACTGTCAAAGCAGAGTTCACGAGTCGTCCTGGTGGTGGAGACATAAAGGTCAAAGCGGTCACTGGAAAAGCGGATGCTCGCTTCGGACATTCTAGAAAGGTAAACGAAATCAACAGGCGTCGAGCACACCAATGCTCACACTGTGGAGCTATCAACAAGGAATCGGACGGTCTGTGTTGGAAGTGTGGATCGAACCCGCAAACGGTATTCAGCGAGGACGATCTCTCGTTAGTGAACGAAAACCTCCGCAAAGCAGCAGCGGATACCTCGTATGTTGTTCGCAAAGGAGAAGAACCGGCTCCACACCCAATTGAGACAGCAGCTACCGCACAAGACAAACACGAAAAATCCTCGCAACCGGGGACAACCGAAGAAGACGTTCGAAAGCGAAAGCAAGTTCCTATCTGGCGATATTGGATTGGGTCATTTTACGCATGGATCGATAAATGGAAGACGCTCACGAGCACTCACATGCAGAGTATGATGGTCGCCACGTTGGTCGTAGCGACTGTTTGGAGTATCGGATTACTCTATGGTTCGCTTCGGTTGGGTACGTCCGGGTTCATCGCACTCGTTGGTGCAAGCATAATCGCCGTCATGAGTGCCTCACTCGCGGTATTATTCTTACTCGCACCTGGACGGGGTAAGACAATCGGACTTGCATATCCTATGGGATTGAACGTGATTTTCCTCCCTCCGCTGGTGATCGCGATGCACGAGCCAGCCCTTTCTCATCTCTGGGTCTACAGTGACTATGTAGCCGCATGGATTCTCGATACAGTGCTTTCGATCAACAACTTCGATGTCTATCTCCGCGAGAACTACTCAATGACCGAGTCGCTATACATAGCAATGTGGTTCTTGCTTTCGTACCCATTAGGGTGGACGCTCGGCGGAGGGGTGTATGCACTCGAGCAACTATCATCAACACTCTCCAAGAGAAACACGCAAAACGAAGGCGTTTCCGAGGACTCAGGCTCCTCATCAAGTTCTCCTTCTACGGACAAGCCATCCTAGCGAGAAACCACACACAACGTGTGGTTGAAGTTATATGCCTCCACAGCACACTGTGGTATGATGAATCGTCGGGCGTACATTAGCCTCATGGCAGGAGGCATCACTACCGCAACAGCAGGCTGCACAGATACCGCATCAACAACTGCAGATATCGTCGAAGACCGGACAACAGATGAGCAAGACACTCATTTTGATATAGAACTATCTACGAACGGGCCTGACCTCTTGATTCGCCAACCCGACAGCCACAGGTCTCTTGAATATCTATTCGTTCGCGATGGTGAACAGATCGAAGCCGACGTAGAAGGTGCAGGACGCAACCTCAAAGCACTGACTCTATTTTCGTGTGGCGAAGACCCATCAAACGCAGATATCACGCTTTCACCAGGGTCGTTGGAGGTCCACGCACTGGATGCAGAATCAGATGAAGTAATCGGTGATGGGGAATGGGAATACAATCCGTCCCTCACTATCGAGCAATTCGAGATAGCGACAACAACGGACTACTCGCCTGTAGAGTACATCGATGAAACAACTCCTGTATTCAGAATACGGAACGAAGGCTCGGGAGCAACGTGCATCACTGGCGTGGAAGTAACGAACGTAGCTCAAAGCATCGGGGTAGACGTAGGTGGGGATACAACCGAAACCGGATTCGTGCAGACTGGATATTATCCAGTAGACCACACTCGATTCGAGCAACACAGGCCACGAAGGAACAAATATCTACTCGGAGAAGAAGAGACGCTTGAATTTGCGCTCGGTGGACTATTCACGTATGAACCCATCGCCGCCGGCGACCCCACGTTCGAAAGTGTAGATCAGATTGAGCAGCAATTCGACGTAACCATCCATACGATCCACGATCGGAAACACACAACGCAAATCAGCGCAATCATGCTCGGCGACGTCGTCGAAATCTCTCGCCACGATATTTCCGATGGGTACAGACTACAGACTGTTCGGTTCAATGGGGTTGACTGAAATCCATCTCGAGACGTAGCTTGTATTTGTATATAGCTTCATCATCTGTGATTGGTCAGTTCCACTGCGAACCCGTCGTTAAATTCATATTCATTGGGTTAATCCAGTCGTGTATGAAGTCGACCAGCCAGCTCACACGCATAGGTTTAGCTATGCTGATCGTCAGCTCACTGATTGTCGGAATGGCCGCCACAACTCCAGTGATGGCCTGTGATCTCACACAACCAGAAAATCTCGAAGAGTGTGAAGATCCATCGATGAATCCATTTGAAGTGATGCTCGACAATGTCTACGCATTCGCACAGGCATCACTGCAGTACCTTGGATTCGTCGCTGTGTTCGCAGGCGTAACTCTGTGGTGGGGAACCAGTCATAATTCCGATCGCGCACAGATCGGTGTGTGGCTTACCATTGGAGGGCTCATGATGATTATCCTCTACTTTGGGTTCTCCTCAATCATCGAGCTACTCAGCTTCATCGCTGAATAGTGGCGTAGCGAGAAACCCACTCGCCTTCGCAACCGCCCACTAGCTTTCTCGGCGAGCCATCTAGCCGTCTGTATCTCGAGTTTTTGAAATCCGGCAGTATTATAGAGGTTAAAAATATAATAATTAACATGAGCCAATCAAAAAGAGACAACCCTCTCTGGCATACTGCCAAGAGCCTCAAGCAAGGAGATCAAGTATTAATCAAGACGCCAGACACGGCCAAACTGCTGACAGTCGAGGACCCGCCATTTTGCGGCACTGACTCACCATTCTTCGATGATGGTCTCTATGTCATCCTACAATCGGTTTACGGTATCGAATTCACATTGAAAATACCCAAGACAAGCCATATTGATCCTCTTCTAATTGAATCAGACGGATCTGAAGATGGTGAACAGGTAATACATATTCGCCCGCCAAGAGACATACCGGGCACCATTTGTTGTGATACGACTGCCCAGGATATAGGAATTCAACCATTGTGATTCACGGAAGCACCGTCAACCAAATATACGATCGCAAAAACCATACCAACACTAAGGACTGAAACAGACCTATGATGAAAGATCCGATTAGCGAGAGAGAATACGAAGAGACCATCGACGGTTTCAAACGGTGGGCAGCGAACGAGCTCCCACACGGCGTCCCACTCTTATACGCAATCGTGGGATTCGTTACAATCAGCGTCTTTCTATATACCGGGTTATTCCTCGCGACGTTATTGTTCGGTCTCAACCCGCCCGGATGGGCCAACATCATGATTCTCTTCCTCGGGTTATTCTGGGCGTTCGGGGGCTGGCAACACGGAATCGAAGCAGAAAACGATCTCGACCTCTCAGACGATCCAATGCTAAAACAACCCTGAGATCAGTTCTACAAACGGGTTCCTCACTGAGTCCATTTTGTACCCCCAATTAAAGGGCAGAGGGTTGATAAAAATGATCGGCCAACAACGTGCCTACAAACCACAACATCGGGCGCGGGAAAAACTGCCAGCGCATTCAAAAGCTCTAGTTGGAATACAGCTCATTTGCTACGTCGGGCTCTTTATCCACCTGTATTATTTTTCCCCACTGACGATCCTAGTATCGGCAATCGGCATCGTGTCGATAGGAGGGGTTCGATTCTTGATAAATGAAACAGATGTGGACGCAATGCCTTTAATCGAAAAAATATAATAACGGCCTATGGAACCAACAGAAACACCCAACGACGAAGACATCAGCCTGCAAGACGTTGTAGACTCTCACGACGAAGCCGAAGACCTATTCATCCCGTTTGAATCTGTATCCGTACCAGACAGGGATGTTGACGATCTAACCGATATATTCAAAGACCTAAATCGGGGGGACAAAATCAAAATCAGGTACGGAGCCGAAGAGTTCAGCACTAGCACTACTGGAGAAATTATTGGGATCAGAGGTCCCAACTGCAACCGACCGCCGAGAATGGGATGGGAGTATACAATCGAACTACTCGGTCCCGAAGGCAACAATCGAAAAGGCCGACTCTACCGAACCGGAATTGGCGGTACAGACACCGAACCGTGGACTGTCTTTTCGTATGAGTATTATCCTCAACTCAACAAACTCGAAGAGGCAGACGAAGGCCTCCATGGGTGGGTCACGTCAGTAGACAAACTTTGATGTCGATACTCGAACGGGTTGTCGATATTTCACGGCTCGAGTAAAAGGTCTACGTCGATGTCGAATTCTTCGAATCTGTACGCAGACTCATCTGAAGACGGTTGATACGATGATTCGACGATACCGCCACTGAACTGCACAGTCACACCAAAAAGGTAATCTCGGCCATGTTTGGTCCGAATCGCAACCTCGAACTGTTGCTCGAAGCTCTCAACACTCTCTGGTTCCTCGCCCACATGGACAAAGATGCTGTCGGCACCGAAAAACAGTGACCGGCCCTCTGGCAAGTACAATTCATCATCTGGATCGTTCTCGACACCGACTGACTCAAAAACGTCTGACTCTGCGCCAACGACAATATCTGGTCGGACAAACGTGGCTTGGCCTGCCCGACCACCTGCAGAGATGGAATCAACGCCTTCGAAAACCTCGACCGACTCGATTGTGGTTGGGCCGGAACCATCATTAACAAAAGTAAATAGCGCAGAGGCATCCGTATCGCCTCCCGACATATATGGCGATTCAACAGCGGGTTCGATCTTAAGATCGATACGAGGGTCATACGACACTTCGGATGTGTCTAATGTCTCGCCATCTTCATCGACTACTTCGATGTTAATGTCTCCTAGTGCAAACACTTCTCCATGAGTCCCTGACGTATTGTAGATCGAGACTGTAGGAGATTGATCTGTGATCTCCGTTGTCACCGTGTCTGTATTCTCAGCATCGACTCTAAGTTCGGACGCCTGTTCGTAGTTCGCAATGTCTACTCTGAGGTCTTCCCCACGAGTATCTACATTCGTGATATTGACCTGTGCGATGTCATCATTAGGATCTCCTTCTCCATGTTGGGCCTCTACCTCGGCTATTTCGTCTTCATCGCTAAGTGACGCGGTCTCACCTAGGTCGTATGCCGAGCAACCGGCTAACCCCACAAGCCCTACGCTACCGGCTGTAGCAACGAAAGTACGCCGATTCATACATAATCGTATTCCAAAATGAGTATTAAATCACACGGATGTTTGGAGAGGTGTTTGAACCTCGATTTTATACCACTCATGAAGGGTAGAAGTGATAGATATGAAACAGAAATATCGAGACACCGTCGAGAGAAACCCACGGTGCGACCGATCACCGATAGAGTGTGAAGACTTATTCACAATTGAGGAGCCTGCGTATCTGTTTGACCTCTCTGTTGAGACGCTCATCGATGAGTTCAAAGACGCACTTATCCGAGAGGGAGCAGATGAATCCTGGAGCAACGACTATGACGACTTCGGCATTTTCCACGCCAAGGCAAAGCGTGCCATTCAATCGGTACTCGACCATTCGAACCCCCGAATCAAGCACTGTTCTGTGCCAGATGTAGTTGTCGAGAATATTGGCCCTCAAGCAGAGATCCATTACGAAACGTGGGAAGATGCAGCCGAAGCGTGGATCGTCCAGTGGATCAAGCTCTATAACCTTATTCTGAAAGGAAAAACGGAGACCTACGTCGACCAGATTCAGACCGCTATCGAAGACGCCAAGGAAAACGACGCGATTGAGATTGAAGATATCGACGCGGTCGTATCAAGCACAATCGACAGTCTCGAACACTACGAGTACCTCCTCGAATAAAAAGAAGTATTAATTACGTGTTTTTCGTTCTATATACTTTTAATTTGGTTTAAGTAGTCTCAAGCATTATAGAATAGTGTCTGAGTTGAGTTGCGATGATTGATCTGTTTATATCTCACATCTGATATGAAGTGAGGTTTAGAGAGAACACCAAAGAGCGAACAAAGGTGACTACCAATGGCAGCAAAATCAACCAGTAATCCAACAAGCCCGATCGAGACGGCTCCAAGCATCATCTCAGCAACCGACCTGATACAGAGACGGGGTACAATCCCCTTCCTCGGCCTGACCGACGCCGTCGGCGCAACGTATCCAGACGCCGTAAGCACGCACGGTCGACGGTTCGCCACCGACGAAGCCAACGCGATGTCCTACAAGAACGCCCTCGAAATCCTTCCGAACGCCGAGAAGGGTGATCTGTGGGCTGACAACGAATTCGTCGAGCCCGAATCCGATGGTTCGGTCTCGGTGGATCTCGATGCACTCCGCGATGTGCATGGGCTTGATATCGACGAGCTCGAAACCAAGAGTGGCTTCGATCTCAGTACGATCGTCGAACAGGCCGATCCGGAACCACTCATTCCCGTCACCACCGACCGAGACATTATCGACCGGCGACGGTTGGCCCTTCGGACGCTCGGATTCGACGTTGAGTTCCGCTGGCAGATCGCTTCGAACCGTTATGAGCCGGGTGATATGCGAGCCTTCTTCCGGCGGAAAATCGCGGCCTGCCAAAAGCACGGCTGCGAAGACGTCTTCGGCTGGATTCGACACTACGATTGGGGTGGGTCGGTCCAGATCACGACCATCTACCCCTCGAAGGCCTACGAGATCCAAGCCGACGATACCGACATCGACCTTGATGCAGACAGCATTACCGTCGCCGGCGACGTTGGCGAAGACATCACCGAAGGCGACCTCGAGGATGCCGAGTCGCTAACCATCTACTACGGCGACCAGATGGGCTATGACTTCCGAGGTCGACAGAAACTCTGGGTCAACCCGGTCGTGTTCGTCCCCAAAGTCGGGGCGATGATCCCGCTGCCATACGACGAGACGGATTTGAGCCGCAAACACACCGGCTCGATCACCGAAGACGCCATCCAGTGGCACGAAAAAATCCTCTCGAAAATCGACGAGTTCACCACGACGGTCAACAACGAGATCAAGCGTGCGCTACTGGTCGCCCTGGATTTCGAGGAGCTGCCATTCACCGTCGAAGAATTCTACGAGTACATCGGTGTGAGCAACGACGACTGTGTCGAAGCCGCCGCCGACCAAGCGACCGCACTGGCGAGTCCATCCACACAGCCGACGCTGTGGAACCTACAGTTGTCGCTCAAACTCGCACTCATCGACCACTACGAGGGCAACAAAGCCGGGCAGACCTACCGCGAGTACACCGAACTCGCTGGCGAAATCCTCCGACACCCCGCGACGATGATCTCGATGGCAAAGGAACAACACCGCATTGCCAAACAAAAGGAAGATGACGCCGACGAGCCCGAACTCGATGCAGCACAGACCACACTCGCCGAAACGCTCGATGACGTGCTCGATCTGACCGGCGTGACCGAAAACCAGCTTGATGCGACCGATGCCCAACACATCGAACAGCGCGTCCAAACACACCTCGGCGACATCGGAGGTGAAGCCTAATGTCCAGTTCCGCATCCACTACAACCACTGCAACCGACGAACAGCTATTTAGCCACTACGTTCACCGAAAAATCCGCGAAAACGGCGGGGGCGTCCCGGTCGACCAGATCACCTACGGTGTGAGCGATGTCGCAGACATTTCGGCTGCCGACGCCCGCGATATGCTCGACCAAGGCGAAAACAGCGGGATGTTCACTATCCAACGACCATCCGGCGAAATCAACAAAGTGACGGCAGCATCGACGGTGGGCGTCGAACCACAGGTGATTACTGAATACTTCGGCCCACTCGACATCGACGGAGCCGACTTCGTGATGCTTGATGGGGTGGACCGCACCATCGAAGAAATCCTGCATACAGCCGGCATCGAGACGTTCAGCGACCTTGCCGACGCCGATCCAACAGCGGTGGCTGAGATTATCAACGAGGGGCTCGATGCTCGGGCTGTGCCCGCTGATTTCAGTTCGCTCACGGGCCTAACCGACTCGGAGGTTCAGGCCATCGAAGCAGAGGGTGTTGTGACCAACCGCGATCTCGCTCAAGCCGAGCCAGCGGAACTGGCCGCGAACGCTTCGTCGGCTACCTTGCAGGAGGCGAAAATCCGACAGGCCCAACAGCAAATCGCAGACCACGTCGAAATTTACGAACCCGACGATGTGCAAGCGATCATGAAGGCTGCCGAAGTCGAGTTGCCTGCTGGTCCCGCCATCGCCGCTCGACAGATCGAAAAACACGAAGCCCGCAAAGCCCGACTCGGCGGCACTGTCGGCGCTGTCGTCTCCAGTACCACCGAAGAGACCGATATGGTCGGCGAGCCGCTGGCGGTGGTTCGAGACGACCTCGATCCCGAAGACTCGGAGGCCAACTACGTCAGCGACATCGGGCACAACGAAGATAACCCGGTCAACACCGGCCTGCCGATTCTCGAAGACGTGGGCTACTCGAAAGTCCCCAAGAAAGAGACAGACCCGGACGCCGGCCCTGGCGCACTGCCAGTCGACGAAAACGGCGAAGTGATCCCCCCGGCAGTACCACTGGAGCGGGATCTGCAGTTGCCGATCGACGAACTCCTCGCGAAGAAACTCGGTCGGAACGTCCCGGTGCGAATCGTCGGGCCGCGTGGCAGCGGGAAAAACTACGTCACCAAGTATCTCTGTTACATGACCAATCGGGGCTACAGAAGCATCGACGCCGACCGAGGAACGATGCCACAAGATTTGTTTGGCCCAATCTCACCCGACGAAAACGGTAAGCTCGTCCCCAAGAACGCTGATTTGAAACAGGGGCTCTTGAATGGTGACACAATTGTCATCAATGAATTTCCTGTCATGACCGCCGGTGCTGCCATGTCGTTGCACCAGTTGCTCAACGAAAACAAAATCGTCATCAAATCGCACGGGCAAGAAGTCGAACCACACCCACAGGCACGAATCGTCGTGACGATGAATCCGCCAACACGGGAATACCGAGACAGCGAGCCGATGAACTCCGCGACTCGAGGGCGATTCCGGGGCTTCTGGCAGGGATATCCAGACGATGTCGACGAGGAAGTTCGAATCCTCGACGATCAGGTCAACACTCGGCGAACGGTAGTCGAAGAAGACACGCTCAAGCGGATTGTCGAGTTTGCCCACCGCACGCGACGAGACGACCGGACCAACTGGCCAACGCTCTCGGTTCGAAATCTCACCATCGTCTGCGAGCACATTGCAGACGGGGCCGCACCGCGAGCAGCTGTGAAAAATATGCTTCGGATGACAGCCGAGCCAAACCAGCGGCCAGAAGATGCGTTCGACGCCTTGGGCGACGTACTCTGAGGACACCCTCCACTGTGAAGTTGGTTTGTATAACTCAGGTGAAAGTGAGAGAAAATCCTTCGAGGTCAAAAGATGAGTTCAACACAACAACAGGAAGCGAGATTAGCCCAAGAATTGACGCCACCGGAGGCGGCGCAAGTACGTCGGTCTGCAAAACGCACCGAGGACATCCGCCAGTATGTCGAGGGACTACTTCCCTCAGATATGGCGAGCAACATCGACGTCATCGTCACGGAGGCTGTCTCATCTGCCGCTGTCTTGCCGACAACCGAAGAAGCACTGCTGGCCGACGATGCGACCAATCTCGAACGGCATCAGGCTCGTCAACTGATCGAGCAAACAGACGGCGAGTGGTTGGTCCTGATTTCGGCACACCCCACCCCGCTGGATTCTATCTGTCTATCCGACCAGCTCACTGCAGATGCCGCCCGTCAGTTCGGATTGGCACTGCACGAAACGCTCCACATTCTCAAAACGTCGTTCGGGCCAGTCAACGATCTCGTGGAAGCCGAAGTGGACGAAAAGTACCACGACCTACTCAACGAACTCATCAACATCGCCGAAGACGGCGCGATCGAACACGAAGCAAAGACGGGAGACGACTTTACCGACCGGGCGGGGGCACGACTCACACTAGTTCGGGACATCCACACCGACACCGTCGAAGACCTGGAGACGCCAGTCGACTATTCATTAGGTGACGGTATTCTCAAGGCTCTGTACGACCGGCTCATCTACGATTCTGGCGTGACTGACGTGCTGTTGGACGAGGACGACAGCCGTGTGACCTTTGGCCTCGAAGACGAACGAACGGCCTTCCTCGAAATCCACGACGAAATCGAGACGCTCCGAGACGACATTCTTGCTCTCCGAAGTGACCACAGTGACGAACTGTTCGACGACGACAGAGAGGCGTCGATTCTCCGCGCAAAGCGGGTCATCCAATTCTGGAAAGAAATCCTCAAGCCACTGATCGAGGAGGGCGAAACACCGCCACAGCAGACACCACCGCAACACGCACCACCGCAACAGAGCCCACAACAGGGACCGCAACAGGGGCCACCACAACAGGGGCAACAGCAGGGCCAACAAGCCCCACAGAGCGGCAGCGGCCAGCACGACGACCAATCGGAGGAGTCGCAACCGGACGGCCCACAAGAACAATCTGACGGCCTTGAAACCGACACCGACACTGACGGTGGTGACAGAGACGAATCCACCGGAAACGCGGTGTCTCAACAGCCAGCAAAAGGGAGCGAACGAAGCGAGGACGACACAGGTGAGACAGACGAATCAGAAGACGACGGAGACAACGCAGAGACCGACGAAAACGAGTGTCCCGAGTGCGGCGACAGCTTCGAGAGCGACCACGGCCTGCGAATCCACTATGGTCGAACTCACGGTGATGTCGAGGACCTCGACGACCAACTCGACAACAGTGGCGAATCCCAAGACGGCGACGGGCAAGCCGACGACAGTGATACCGAAACAGACGAGTCGAGCGAAATCGATCCAGAGAACCTCACCATTCAGCCCGTCAGCTACGACGACGAGTTCCAGTCGGTGTCGTCCCACCCGTCGATGGACGACGAACCAGACACCGACGATCTGGATGTCGACCCAGAGGACCTCACCAGACAGCAGGACACTTCAGCGTCTCAACCACAGCCGCAATCGCAGTCGCAGTCGAAACCACAACAGCAACCGACCGGGCAGGACAGCGGCCAGCAGTCCGACGACACTCCGGGCAACGACGGTGATCCCACAGACGAATCCGAAGGTGGAGACGGCAGCCAAAGTAGCGAGGGCGACGGCGAGCCTGGAGACGGAGCCGCATCAGGACAAACCACCGAAGGCGAACCCGACAGATCTACAGACAACACCGGAGGTGATGGGAGTGACGACGGCGACGGTGAACCTAGCGACGGCGAAAGAGGAGACAACAGCGGAAGCGCAGAAACAACCACTGTCCAATCGAACGCCGAAAGCACCGCGCTGGCCTCGAGTATGGCCAATTCGTCTTCGGGAGACAGTTCGGACAGCGATTCAGACAGTAGTTCGAACGCTGAATCGCAGGCAGACACCGGCGCAGATACCGCCGGTGGACAGACCACATTCGGCGATTTCGCCAACGACGACTCAGACGATGCCGAAGGCGACGGTTCCGATTCCGACGTGGATGCCAATGCCGATGGCGATGTTGATGCCGATACTGGTCCCGACACTGACGCCGATACAGACACCGACAGCGGAGACGCCGACAGCGGCGATTCTGAGGCCACTACCGACGCAGAGAGCGAAAGTGGCCCACAGGACGGATCGAACACCAAACCGGAGACAGGAGGCGACAGCAGGCCACAAACAGGCAACAGCCGACCGAACGGTGGTGATGCAGGACCAACCGACCAGCAACCAGCAGGACCGCTCAACACCACCGAAACAGTGGACATTGGCGAGACACCGACACCATCCGAAAACAACGGCCTACCGGAACCACAGCCGGGCGATCCACGGGACGATTCCAACACCGAGTCACCAACTCCTGACGGTACTGCAGACCCAGAGCCGCCAGAAGAACCAGCCCACTCCTCGGAGGACCTCTCTCCAGAGGACTTTGCGGCCGACCGCCGCCGAGCCAAACAGGATGCCCGCGAAACCACGATCGACGAACCAGCACTCGAGGACGACCTACGTGCGCTCGAAGACATCCTCTCCGACGACGAGACCACGGACTCGAGAGCTCGCGGTACAGGCGGTTCGGGGGCCAAAAAAGCCTCACTGGACGAGTTAAAGATTATGCCGGAGCCAAGCGGAGACCGAGAGCCCACTACCAACTGGCAGGACATCGAGCAGGCCGCAGACGGTGTCGCAGACACACTCGCCAAAGAACTCAGATTGGACCAGATGACCCAAACTCGATACGGCCTGTCGTCCGGTGTGCAAGTCAACGCAAAAACCGCCCACCGACTCGGGCACAACGATCCGCGTGTCTTCGAACAGTCGATTCCGGGGCGCAAAAAAGAATACTTCGTCGTCATCGTCCTTGATCGGTCGGGCTCGATGGCTCCCGGATACGGTGAAACAGTCGGCAAGATCGATGTGGCAACACAGGCGGTCGCCCGCTTCGCGCTCGCCTGCGAAGCCCTCGATATCGATGTCGCCATTATTGACTTCTACCGGGAGGAAGCGAGATACGTGAAACCACCATCGGTCGAGACCGAACACGTCAAAGAGTCGCTCTTAAGCACGGAAGCACGACTCGGTACACCACTTGCAGACGCACTCAATCTCGCTCGCAGCGTTGCAGACTCCTCGCCAAAAGAATCAATTATTATTTCGATCACCGACGACATCCCCGGTGATATTGAGGACACAAAACAGGAGATCCAAAACTCATTTACGCCGATCTGTTCGCTGACCATCGCCACTGACTGTGATCGGGGCGATGCGCCCGAAAAGGCCAAAGAACTCGAACCGATATACGAGCAGACGACGACCGTATTCGACGAGGAAGCACTGGACAGCAGAATCGACGAACTGGCTTCGCTACTCGGCGCGTTTTGAAGTGTTGGGGAAGGTGTTTGCGGCCAGTTTTTAGCTGTCAAATGGAGTGAAACAATGTCAAAGAAATTTGTGTGGCACAACACCGACAATGGCGCAGTGTTGCAGACCGAAAACACACCGACAGACTACGAGTGTGTGTTCGAGAGCGAAGACCGAGCAATCGAGTGGCTCGAAGACTTCCTAGCACGACCGGACATCGACGAGTCCCAGGACATGGGCCATATTGAACTGAAAGAGCTCCGACCAGCCGAATCGCACCGCAACGGCGAGGACGTCCGAAAAGCACTCGAGGCATGAGTACGCTCGGCGATTTCGGCGTCGACACACCAGAACCAGCAGTCGGGACAGCCACCGGCAACACACACCGCTGTGAGGCCGTCGTCGCAGAAACAGAAACAGATTCGGTTCGACGCTGCAAAAACGACACCAACAACTCCGGATCGCTCTGTTCGGCCCACGAGCGAGCGAAAAACGTCATCACGATTAGCGACGATCCATACGATATCGTCACGATTCCCTACGTCAATACCGGCGACTGTCAAGCCATTCAGGGCGACGATACGCGCTGCACCAATTCGACGAGGCCGTATATGCCAACGTGCAAAGTGCATTCGCCAGCCGAAAACTTCGGATTGGTCGACCTCGAGCCGACCGAACTCGACCAAGAGTTGATCCACGACGCGCTCACAGCAGTGAGCGAGAAATACAACGATATCCTCAAACGGAAAGAAAACAGCGGGTAGAGAGATCAAAAAGCCTGTTTTTGACTTTCGGAGTTAGGTGAAAAATCCATGAGTGACTCACAAGTTGGACAGCAATCGCTCAAGCAGTTCGTGTCTGCCGACAGCAATGGTGCGTCCACGGGCAATACCGACACCAACACCGACAGCAGCACAGAGCGCACGCCCCCGACGTCAACCTCGGAGACCCAATCGAAACCGAAATCCAGATCGAAATCAAGAACAACGCTGTTGGACGAACTGTACGAGGAGGTTCGCGACTACGCCTACGGCGGTCGGGCGCAAAAGACGTATCCAGACGAACTGTGGAAACTCGAAGCCGCACTCCCACTAAAGCCGCCGACGAAGTTGCACACAACGCGACACCTACCAGACGGTGTTGAGGCACTCCCGTTGGAGATCGGAGACTGGACACTCGAAGCCTGGACCGACACCAATGTCGTGTATGTATCGCGGGGAGATGCCTACGACCACCGCTGGGGGGACGGCGGAGCACTCCATGCGGTCGAGGTGTATCTCAACAACAGCGGCGCGAATCGCGACGACAAGTACCATATTCGAGAGCAAACGAAAGTCGGCTTCGAAAACGCCTCGCAGGTCCGAGAGGCAACGATCGACACCCGCGATGACTTATACGGGATTCGGGGATTCTCCCCGTCGAACAACGACGGCGACCACGGCATGTCGACAGGCACAAAATCCAAGACTGGAACCGCCGCAGAAGGCGTCTACGAACTCCTGGCGCACCTGCACAACTTCCCGTCGCCGTTCGGCAAACACCTCACCATCGTTCCGGATACTGGTTGGGAACTCCAAAAACTCTCGCCACGCGGAGCGACATATCGTGCCGAAGCACCAGCAGCCTTCGACAAAACATATCTGCGATTGTCAATCCACTGTGATACGCTGATCTTTCGGGCCTACGACGAAAATGACTCTCTTCCAGATCGACACAGCCTGCAGATACCGCCGCTGGACACTGTTCCCGCACCGTACTACGAGCGCAACGAAGGCAGCTCTCGAACACCGTTCGTCCAGCCTGTTGCCGCACTCGCCGGGATGAACGAGTTGCTCACCAAACCACCAGAGGCATTCGACCGCTCGCTTCTTGCAGAAGGGTGAAATCCGATGAACAAAACACAGACCGAAGCCGAACCTGGATTCGACGAGGTCCTCGAGCAACTAAAGGTAGGCGACGAACTCGTCTACAACGACCGAGTCCAACGGCTTGAGGTAGTCGACACACACGACTTTCTTACCGTCCAAGGGAGTCTGCTTTTGCCAAGACGCTCGCTGGCCTCCCCGTCGAACGGCCGCCGCACGTATTCCGGCCACGGCGTGACAGTCGAAGGCCCCCAAGGAGGTATTCGCCGGCTTGTGTGGGACGACAACGCAAAATCGTGCATTGTCGCCAGCGAATCCAACGACAGACTCGGTACGGCTGTTCGACTGACCGCCCACACAACAAACGGCACGTACCATGTCGAAGATTTCTCAAACCGAGATCAGTATCGACTCGGCGAATTCTCGCACCAAGACGCCACCGGATCGCCTGAGTGAACACCCCTCTATCGATATGTAAATATGCCGAATTACAACGCCTCAGACCTCAAAACGGTTCAACAGTATCGAGCCATTTGCGAACGAATCCCCGATTCGAGAACGTCCTCGTGGGTGGTCGAGTCGATTCTTGAGGAGCCGAAACCAGTCGTCGACGCCATTATCGCGATTCTCGATCCGACGACCGACAAGCCGCAACTTCCGCCGGAGATCGAACAGCGAGCAACCGAAGTGATAGACAACTTGGAGGCACAACAACGGTCTGTCTCCGAAGCCCGACTCAAGCGGATCGGCTCGCAAGACGAAATCGAACCGTTCGAAACGGTCGTGAAAACAGAGCTCGCCTACGGCTTTTCGAACCAGACGTTGACCAACGCCAAACTCGTGACACCAGACGGTGTAGGCATCGCCTACGGTTCGCTGCTCGGTTTGCTCGAAGACCTAGACCACGATGATCCAGAAGCGATACTTCCGTCGGGATACCTTGATCGACCGATTGCGACCACAGACGGCGAGCCGCTCGCGCCGACACCAGACCGAACGCTCTCGCAACATTTTGCAGGGGAAAACGGCGACCTCGAGAGCGAAGATATTCTGACTGGTAGGGATCTGATCGAGCAAACATCCGAGACTCGCAACTCGCTACGTTATCAACTCAAATACGTTCGAGACTGCTTCTTTTTACGACACCTGCACAAACCGCTCTGTGAGATACTAGACGATCCTGACGTCCCGCAGCTGGTCTGGACGCAGGCCGCAGTCGACGTCCAAAACGACGACGATCCGTTCAGCGTCGAGCCATCCAACGAAGACGACAGCGTTTCTGTACCAACCGAAAAACTGTATCGACAGAATCACTTGCCGCCGCATCTCCAAGACGACAACGACGGAAACGGGAACGGAAGCGACGGGCAGGCAACACAGACTGCGAATACCAGCGCAAAACAAACGGGCCTCGGACAATTCTAGTCGCTCAGAACCGTCTGTGGAAAGAGAAAGAGAAAGAGAAAGAAGACATCCAATTTTCTAGCACTCGAAAGAGAATGGAAGTCAAAAAATATGAGTTTTCATGCAACTGTTGAAGGCATCCTGCAATACAGCACCGAAGAAGCATTCCGAAAGTCGCTCACGGCAGTGAACCAATCTTCGTCGTGGGACCTCTCAGTCTCGATCCCGTCACCAGACGGAGGCGAAACCGAACAGCAGTGGGCGATTAGTATTCCGCACGGCTACTACCGAAACTTCGTCAGACACCTGTCGACACCACTCGAACTGGCCGATTCGGGAATGGTCGTCGGTACGAGCACGGACGGTGTCTTTGTCGGGTGGACAGCGTACGCCAACGGAGACGAAACAGAACACGACCTCGACGAGTGGGTGAACGAACACACACCAGAGCTCGCAGCGGAGAAACCAACCAAAGACGAGTATGCCAGCGAAGACGGATGGTTCGGCGACTACGTGAACTGGCAGAGCCGCTGCCAAGGTGTGTTCCGTATTCACCACGCTGACGAGTTGGAACAATACAAAGAAGACATCGCGGCGCACCAAGAGCCCAACTCCGAACGGACGCCAGCTTGAGGATAAACACACACGCACTGCAAGGACAACGGGCCTCAAAAGTCGAAAACCAATGTCCGAACACCGACCACAATTCGCAGACGAATACGACAACGAGCCGCCAACACCAGTCGAAGCAACCGGCGAGATCGGAAACAGTTGTCTTAACGAAGACGAAATCCCGAAAAACCTCTTTCCAGACGAACACACAGCCGAAATTGGCAATCTCAAGGTCATCCGAGCCAGCATCGAATGTCCAAACTGCGGCTCAAACGTATTCCTGCATCCCGAAAGCGTCGTTCCCCATAATTGCGTTCTGTGCAACGGTTGTGGTTGGAGTCCTCTCGGATACGTCTGGTTCGAGAACGCCCAGTTGAGCGACATTATCGACCAAGCACACGGAAACTAAAAATATGGTGTTGAGAAACCATACATTTATATAGGTATGGCCCCACGACATCATATGGGAAGCAAAACAGAATACGACTTCGAGACCGCACGACCAGAACACATCTCTCCGACAGACTTGACTTGGCAGCGAGAGGCCGTCCGATCGACACACATGGGCACGGGCAACACACACTCGTTGTACCGAATCGGACGTGACCTGTTCGTCCACACGAAAACGGCGAACAAAGACAACCCAACAGGTGAACAGATACTCGCAGTCGGACACGCAACCGCGACAGTCGACATTCCCGAACCCGACTGGCCTTTGGAGTCACTCGAAAACCTCGACATCGAGATCGACGACAACATTCGCGCAAAACTCGAAGAAGAATCTGCCATCCAGAAAATCTTGAGAAGCATCGAACAAAGAGTCAAAACCAACCCCGCAGATTTCGACAACACATACTTCGATGGCGAAACAGTGTATGTCGACGCCGAGTCGCACGCGAGGGCGTTCTTCCAGGGTTTGTTCAACATCGACAAGGACCTCGACCTCCTCGATCGGATGTATGAAATTTTCTGCGAGATCGCGACGACAGATCGGACAGAGCCAGAGGTATTCAACGTTCCGCACGTTCCGGTGGAATTCTCGCTTGAAGAAATCTACTTTTGGGAGCTTCGAGCCGAGTTGTTCGTCGAATACGGGAGTTTCAAGGGAGCCGACCAGACAGCAAAAACAGCCGCGCTCAACGAACGTGGCTTTAAACAGACTGAGATTGCAGACATACTCGATATCGACCAGGGGACTGTCTCGAGGAACCTGGGTCGGGCAGTAGACATCCGCGAACGAGCAGATTGGACGCTCAAGAACGTTCCAGAAATCGACCGTTAAGGCGGGTAAAAGTCCTGTTTGTATCTCTCGTTGATTTTGAAAGATGAGTGCAAAACCAGTAAGTCTTAACGAGATTCCAGCGGAGGTTGCTGGAACGCCAGTCGAAACAGTGAGTGCAGAACCACGACTACCGTGCCCACAAGACAATTGCCGATTCCAATACTGGAGCACGAAAGACGCCCACGGTAGGCGAACGCCGGTTGTCCAATACAAACACAATTCGTTCGACAAACCATGTGAGCACTTTGTCGCCGCCTGGAGTCCCGCAGACGGCACAGCACTCAAGGCGGTCCTCGAGGAAGCAGCCCTCGATGCGTCAAGGCTGTACTGTGTCGTCGACGAGCAACTCCCGCTCGATGCAGAGGCCCACAAAATCGTCATCTACGCCGACCGCCAGCAGACACTCGGCGGCTTCTGAAAACCAATGGCATCGACAGCCCGATCCACACCGACCGGCGAGCAACAGTACCACGACCACGACCAGCAACGAGAGCAACCAGAGAAACCGCAGTTGAGTTTCTGGTCAGACACAACCGAAGGCTCGACATTCCAATCGGAAAAACTCAAACACTGGACCGAATCGCACCTCGAAGACGCCGAGCGCATACTGAATCCCTGTGCGGGAATTGCCGAACTCGACGTCGACGGTGAGGTCCTCCGCGTCGACATCAACGACGACGCAAACGCCGATCTGCATATCGATTTCCGAGAACTCCCCAAATACGTCAACGACAGCTCGTTCGATGCAATCGTGTACGATCCTCCCTACAGCGGCCACCAGTGTCGAACCAAATACGGACTGGACATCTCCGACGAAGAGTTCTACTTCTACGACGAGGAGATCAAAACTCTGTTCGACCGACTGCTCAAACCGGGCGGCGTCTTCGTCCAGTTTGGCTACACGACCGAAGCGATGCCTGCCGCGTTCGGTTATGAGACAATCAGCGTCGGGCTGTTCAACAAACTCGGAATGCAAAACGATTATCTCGGTGTAGCAGCCCGCAAACCAACGGGAACGGCAACACAGAGCCCGCCGCTGGCTGTATCTGAGATACTGAGACAGAACGACGGCGCAGACGACATTGAGACCGAAACCAACATCTCGACGGGCGGCAACGGCGGTCGAGCAATCGAACTCTCGTATGTTCGGAGCGACACCGGCACCGACCTCGAAACGGAGTGCCTGCGAGCTGTCACCAACTGGATCGAACCGTCCGACCGGATACTGCATATCTTCGAAGACGAACCGCGAATCGATCTTGGGACGGTCAACACGACGACCTGCCGGTACGACTGTATCGACATCGATTCGCCGGAAAATCCTGCGGAGGCAGATGTCGTCGAGACACCGTGGAACATCGGGAGTCGGTTTGCCACCGGCGTGTTCGATGTCGTGGTCCTGGATATTCCATATTCAGCCTTCCAGCGGAATATTCGGACGCCACACGCCGAGGCGACCGGCAAAAGCGACCACACGCACATCGATACCGCGCTCAAGCGAAGTCTCACTGATCTCATCGCCGGCGACGGTGGACGAGTCATCCAGATCGGTCGGACGGCGACGGCCATGTCGAACAACGACTACAGCTACTATCGAATCGGAACAACGATCATTCAGCATCCAGCGTGCGATGCCGACCGGCTTGTCACGGTCGACGAGAAACCGCATGAGAACCTCGAGGTCGCCTCACTTGGCGATGGTGAGGTCGACGGCTACATTCAGCATCCAGCGCAGGTCGATGGGCTCTCAAGCAAGCACAACCGGACGGATCACGAGCCATCGATTGATTCTGATTTCTGTGTTCACTGCGGCAATCACTACTTCCATCATAAGGCGATGTACGTCTACTGCCCTGACTGTGGGGCCGCCCCGATGAATCTCTGTATGGGGCCGGACGGCAAGCCGAGAGAGCCAACTGGTTCGGACCAGCGCGTCACCGAACACGACGTCTGTGCGGAACGGCTCGAAAAGGCCGCCGAAGAACACTCGGGCGACTGTAACAACAAGACGCCAAGCTATATTGAAGCCGACAGCGACCGTGTGCAGGAGATTCTCGATACGCTACCACCACAAGATGAGATCGGGCCAGTGGGTTACATCCAGAAACTCAGAATAGAGCAATACATCGAGCAAAACTATGTGGAGTCTCCTCGGTCGACAAATATTAAGGAGATTATCATAGACTACATCGTGGGCTCATCAGAAATTACGATCGGAGAAAAGGAGATAAACACGGATATAAACACCGAAACAGCAACTTTAGAGGATTTCCTGTAAACACCCAATTAACCGTCAAAATAATCATAAACCCGCACAAACAAAAGCGCATATGGCAAATGCAGATGGCTCGGTGACAACCAGTGACACTACTGAACTCCAAGACTCAGACCCAAACGATTCGAAACTGAACAAACTCAACACAATTCTCGCAGCGGTCGGGTTAGGGATCGGCGTCGTTGTAATTTCAGGAATCTGGGGCAGTTTGTTTGCTGGCTCATACTACGTCGGGACCGGCGATCTACCAATACGGGTAGAGGCAATCATAAACGGAATCGGATTGGGGTTAGGTACGGCAACAACATTGTGGATCTATTTCAAGTATTCAGACAAGGGCCTGAGTTATATCGACATCGAGAAGCCGACGCTCAAGCAGATCGGCATCGCTATCGCAGGAGTGGTCGCACTTCTTGTACTCGCATTCGCCGTCGACACATTGCTCAGGCTCATTGGCGTATCAAGAACAGACCATCACGTCTACGAAAGTATCACAGGTGGTGGTAGTGTCGATGTAGTCGCAGTCATTCTGTTTATGATTGTCTCAGTGCTGGTCATTGGACCAGCAGAGGAAATCGTCTTCCGAGGAATCATCCAAAAATCACTCTACAGTGTCTACCCTACTGTAAAGGCGATATTCGTGACGAGCATCATCTTCTCTATCGTCCATATTCCCGCTTACTTTACCACAGGCGGGATGGAGATTGTAGGGACACTCACAATCATCTTCGTGCTATCGATAATCTTAGGAGCCATCTACGAATACACTGAGAATATCACCATACCAGCGGTAGTACACGGAGTCTACAATGCGATCCTATTTGGAATGATCTACGTCGAAGAGATCGTGGCGATTTAGTCGCACTGACCTTTGACCCACGACCACTCCTGCTTTCCATCCACATATTTAACATGCCATTTGTACGGGCCGTGGCCTTTACCGTCGTTACATTCGCAGTCAGCCCCACACTTCTGCCATTTTGTTACAATGAACCCGTCTCCAGTCTCGACGACATCTTCAACGTCCGGGTTTGCCTCGAGATCGACATCCTCGATTTGTTTTTCGCGTTGTTTGAACTTGTAGTCTCGAAGCTCCTCGATGTACTCTAAGAGCTGATCGAGCCGCTCTGGAGATTGGCGGTCCAATGGGTCAACAACGTAGTTCGGAAGGCCGCGAGGAGGTATTGGTGGTGCATCAGTCATACCTTACCAACACATTGGAAGGCTTCGTTTAAATCTCTTTGGTAAGGGTAGGACAGAATCCGTATATTTTGGCCGGCAGAAGGTTTCAGATTTATTTTTACACCTCGCAGTGTGGTGAAAGATTTGAAAATAATACTCACGAGGTACTACAAATGTCTGCAAGAGAAATACCAACAAATTCTGGCCTGCCACCGCTGAAATTACCGCCAGCGGCATTATCGCCATCAGACCGTCAGTACAGCCACAACCCGAAGAATGAACGATCAGCTATCGAACCGATCGAACACAAGTTACGTGTGGATATGATGACGGCTGGCCACCCAGATACCATACGTATCCTCTTAGACAAATACAGCCATTACCGAGCAGGCCCAGGAGATCAAGACCCGTGGGAGCGAGAAAACAAGCAAAAGCCATTAGCAGTCGAGTACGCCGAGCGAACTATTCAGAGCCATTGGGAATCAGAACAGCGTTTCTTCGACAATTTCGAATCTGATACCGCATTGGATGATGCGCCAGCCTATCTCGCCGAACAGTTACGCAACTGTCGGGAGAAAGACGACCCAACACACGCTGTGGAAAAAGAGCGGGAAAAAAGAAAGAAATGGTACGAACTGATGCCATGGAAGAATCTGTACCCAATATTCAAAAAATCAAGCATCGGCGAGCTTCTTAGATCGGACGAATACACTGGAGATACATTCGACGTCCCTCACGGAGTTAGTCCGAGTCTCACCACGTACAGAGGTGTTCTGGTCGTTGACAACGATGTCGACAAGGAGGACGCAGCATCGGAATACGGCGTAGACCCTATATTCGTACGACGCGAACGCGAATTCGAAACACACCGATCAAGCGACTCAAAACTCCCGACACCAACAGATTTCGGCATCGAACTACCAGCACCACTACTTGAAGTCCAATATCCGAGTGGGTCTGAATACTTACTCATTCCTTGGTCATCTGGGCTCGTGTGTCCAGGGCCGTTCAAGCAAGGAAAACCATATCGCGTAGCATGTAAGCACGAGGTTTTGGCTGCTTTCGTTCTCTCGACGAGAGACGACATCTTCCTCCCTATCGATGAAGGAATCAGCGTTCCGGCTCGAGCGCGTCGATTCATCGATCCGGCGATTGCACTGAATCACAAACCAGAACTCTAAGCCAGCAAAAAAGCCAATGACCGGCCCACACTCGCACGGAGACAGCACAAACACCTATCAAGCACCGAGATACACACCACACCCATCCGAAACTCCAATCGACCCATACAACGAGACCGAACTCAGGGAGCTAGAAGAATCTCGATACAAACGCGATCTCTTACTAGTCGCGAAGAAAATACGAACAACAGAAGCTCAGTTACGCCGCCACCTCAGCAGATTGGGGAAATCTTCAAGCGACGATCCACGGAAGGCGGTTATCAACGTCAACCGTATAATGGTCATGCGCCCAGGACAACTCCCGACTGCAAGACGGGCGAAAACCGCCCAAAACAACCTCGACAACCACTATCGGCGATGGGCAATGCTATGTGAAGAACACCTACGAGCTATTAACCACAGAACGGGCAGCCAACCGTAGAGTGGCTATAGAACCGTCACTACTAACCTTACAGACCTGCTGTTTCAATCTAATACCTATGAGCGAGACCACTAATAGAGATATTACAGCGACACTCAAATTCGGTATTCGGCATCTTGTAGCCGTGCTATTCATTATTAACAGCATCGGGCTGCTCGTGCATTCGATCGGGAGCGGATTTGCATTACTACTGGCAGGATTACTCCTGATCGAGCGCGTCCAATCACGACTCGAAACACAGATCGGAACAGAACTATCAACAATTCAGTTCTTAGCCATCATAGCCATTCTATACTTCAGCTCGGCAATATTCCTATTCAACGCTGTCGACGTAGCAAGCGAGGCTCCAGACATCCTCGTTCCATACGACTGATCTCTCATCGTTTCTCACAGTCGTTTTTATTCAAGCCGCTAAAATTATATCTTCTAAAAGTGAAGCATGATGCGTAACTATGGGGCTTACACTGGGTTTCATAATCGCACTCATCATCGGCAGTCTACTCATGAGTACCGTCATTGGGATCGGTGTTCAATTCGCAGCGAGCGAATTCGATCTCGGCCCGCTACCAAGAGCATTCATTGGGGGATTAATCATCATACCCTCAGTCATCATGATAACAATTGATTTCGGCATCTTACACCTCTTTCCACTCCTACTGCTCATTTACTACATCGGGACGTTCCAAATCGGGACGAAAATCGGGCTCGCAGCAGGCATGGAAGCACCCGATGATAACGACCCACCAGACATCTTCTTCGATATGCTGAACCGATACCAATGATCGCTGCACTCGACTAACCGAGATCGGCCAGATCAAAACAACGCGGAGAGGAACACTTAATGTGATTCCATTAGACATTATCGATTGTACGACAAGAATACCCATGGCACAAAGCAGTGCTCCTACGAATCAGTCGAACCCACTACAATGGTTAAGTACCCTAACCGGAAGATCGGAAAATGGAGCTGTAATCAGCGACATTAAGACCGGAACATCGTATCACGATCAATTCAAGCTCCGGCTCACAGTCGAGTTTGATAATAACCACAGAGAGCCGGAAAGGTACTACCGAATCATCTACGACGACAACGAGTGGGAATGTACCACCCCAAGAATCCCGTCGATCTGTAAGACAGTGCTTGAGTGGCTTGAATCAGATATCGAAGAACCTCATCCAACACAGGCTTCGATTTAACTCATCGACGGACTCTATGTACCTTCCAGACAGAGTAAACAATAAGTAGGCGATCTATTATATATTCGCCTCAATGGATAATTCGACTACCGATACAACCAATAGCCAGATAGCAAAACGAGTTATCTCGTCGGCCAACAAATCATTTACACAGCTAATCACTTCGCTTCTAACACCGATCATACTCTGGGTTCTCTGGGTTCATTTCGCTACGCTTCCAGTGATTATCAACAACTACCTACTCGCAGGAACTCACCCGATGGTTGATTACGCTGGTGCGTCATACATCGTCCTCGGCGTCCAAGCGGTTTGGTTCCTCTATGCGACAATACTCACCGTGGAAACAGTCGAAGCACTCAAAGAAATGGACTAACTCAGAGTCCAGTCTCAGCGAAAAGTGAGTTTCTGCCTATCGGGTGAAATAGAATCAATCATGAGTAGAGCAACATCGGTAAGAGAAGGCCCAGACCCAACGAAAGCCCTTCTCTCCGAATCCAAACTATCAGACAAGTATCTCTGTGACTACGTGTTGAACGTATCGACGGGCTGTCGACATGGCTGCATTTTCTGCTATGTCCCCGGTACTCCAGCGATCAGAACTCGAAAGAAGATGCTTAACGATGAGGTGTCGGTCGAGAATCCACAACGAGAGTGGGGCGACTACGTCCTCTATCGCTACCAAATCCCGGCCAAATTACCGGGGACGGTCGAACGAAAACGAAAATGGAAGACAACAGATCAAGGCCTTGGGATCGTCGGGATATCGTTTCATACAGATGCGTACATGGATAGCACGTCTGCGTCATTAGCGACACAAGCAGTACGGATTCTTACCGATCGAAATCGGTACGTGAGAATCCTGACCAGAGCCCCAATGAACGCGGCTACCCACCCAATCAGATATGACTCAGCAGGTAGGGTGACGTTGCGGGGAGAAGACGCTTTAGCGAACGCTGGAGACAACCTGACTATCGGGGCCTCGATCAACTCACTCAACGAAGACGAAGTGCGAGCTATTGAGCGAAATGCACCGCCAATAGAATCGCGAATAAGAGGTCTAGAGCGGCTCAACGAAGCCGGAATACAAACATATGTAAGTATGAGTCCGACATACCCAACGCAGAACAAAGAAGACCTGAGAGAACTACTACTCCGGCTCAAAGACCTCGACCCATCCGTAATTTTCCATGAGCCAATCAACCCTCGAGGCAGCAACTTCGAACTAACAGTCGCAGCCGCAGAAGAAGCGGGAGAAATCGAGCTCGCAAAAGCCCTGACTGATATCCAATCTCCCTCGGCATGGTTCCAATATGCGTGTCAGCAGTTCAAATGGGTCCAAGAACTCGGCGAAGAATTGGATCTTCCTGTTCATTTATGGCCGGATAAGGCCGTTCTAAAACAGGGGTCGGATGAGATAGCTGAGTGGCTACAGGCATGGAGAGATAGACAACCACCGGAAGACTTTGCAGGTAGAACCACACCGACCGACCCTCTGCCGGGAATACCTGCAATCCAAGAAAGATTGTAAGGTGGAGTGGTTTGCGAGAGAGTTATTTTATATCTTCCATTTGACAGGTGGAGAGTTACTCCAAGAAAGAGAGGTAGATCTAGCAATGTCTCAATCATCCACAGGAAGCAGTGGAATCGTCATTACCAACGGCCCGGACGGAACGGCTGATGATACGGGAGAGCAAGCCGAACCAGACGTCCAGGACGAAGCAAACGTGCAGGAGCCAGATTCGGCCGAAGAAGAGCAACCCGATCCAGCACCGGCAGAGTCAGAAGCCGAACAGGAAGCTGATTCGGAACCAGAGGTCGACGCAGCCGCCGAGCCTGATTACGACAGCGAAAGCGAAACTGACGACAGTTCAACGGTCGAAGAAAACGCCAACACCAACGACAGTGGAGAATCCGGCAAATCAGGAGAAAACAATACAAGCCAAGCGGAACAACCAGAGGCCGAAGCTATGCCGACAGAAGCAGAAGCAAGCGCAGAGACAGCAGCAGAAGTCGAGCCCGAAGCAGAGCCGGAGCCCGAAGCAGAGCTTGAGGCAGAACCCGAGGTCGACTCTGAAGTGGAAAGCGAGGTCGACAACTCAGATCGAGACGTTGTCGAAGAACCAGCCTCAGAGATCGAGTCTCAGGCCGAAACCGAACAGGAAGAACCAACTGAAGACGCAGATGCAGACGCAGGTGTAGACTCAACCGACCAAACTCAGGCCGTTGACCTGATGGACGTCGACCATGCACCGGGCCAGTTCGAAGCCGCCATCGACGGTGGAACGATCAAATCAACGATTTCAAGTGTCGACGTGCTTGTCGACGAATGTAAGATTCGAGTGGCAGAAGACAGAATGGTCATCCGCGCCGTCGATCCAGCCAATGTCGGCATGGTCGATCTCACACTTGAGGCTGAAGCATTCGAATCCTTCATCGCAACTCCTGGTGTGATGGGCGTGGATCTCTCTCGGTTCAAGAAGGTCATCTCACTGGCGAAATCGAACAGTCGCGTTCACCTCGTCTACGACGAAGCCACTCGAAAACTCTCTATCGAAGTGGACAACGTCGAATACACACTCTCAATGATCGATCCACAGTCGATTCGGCAGGAACCAGAAATCCCCAATCTGGAAGTCCCCGTCACCGTCGAGGTCGAAACTCGGGAAATCAACCGAGGTCTCAAAGCCGCAGACATGGTCGCAGACCACGTCACGTTCCGAACCAACTCGGAAGGAAGAGAAAACCAATTCATCATCGAAGCAGAGGGCGACACCGACGACGTCGATCTAACGATCAACGAAAGCGACGACGGATTCGTCAGCGGTCGATTCAGCGGAGATGGCAACTCCCTATTCGACCTCGGATATCTCAAGAACATCAAGAAAGCTCTACCAGCCAGTGGAACCGCCACGCTGGAGATTGGAGAAAACTTCCCCGTGAAAATCCACTTCGAGGATTATGACGGAGCGATGAACGTCACCTACATGCTTGCCCCGCGCATCCAGAGCTAAGTAGGAAAGCAAACTACAGGTCTGTTCTCACAATTTGTCCAAATCTTCTCGAAGGCTATGATCGATCTGGTGTTCCTCTATGCTATCGCCCGCTCGATTTGAATGTGGGTTTTGATCGGCTGTATTCTGGCTCCCTTGAGTATGATTTGTGTGAGTACGATGGCTGCCAGAACCTCGATGATTTGGTTGACGAGGCGGCGATTCATGACCACCAGTACGTTCTGGAGATGGCTGCGAATATCGACCATCGGCGGAGGTTCTGTGATGGTGCGAAGGCCCCTGATTACCGCCACCGTGTTGAGGGCCATGCCCACGTTGTCGTGATGGCGATCCGGGCTGCCGCTCTGGATGTGGGTTTCGGTGAGGTTGTTGTGGCTGATTCACGTGCATGTGTTGTTGCGGGTGTTCACCAGCATAAGGTTCAGTTTGGTACGAGCCGCTTTGCGAGTAGTTTCTATGTTTATATCGAGCTTCATCGATTAGTTGAGAAACCTTTGAGGGGTATTTAACCCCATCAATGACTAGTTCTACATCGCCTGTCGAAGCCGTGGATACCTCAATAAATCCGACGTTGTACCAACGCTCAGGAATGGGCTGTCTGCAATCAATCCCCTTTACATCTGCAAGATCGATGCGCTTGATCTCTTGTGACAGGATATTGTACCGATACAGAATTCGCTTATTAGTGACGATATGCCACGTAGAACCCCGATCTAATACAGCTTTCACAAGCATTAGAATCGCAACTGCGAACAGTAGCAACGGAACAATCCACCACCGCTCCGGGACAGACGGGTCGAAAGTCGCCGGGACAACACTCTTGAGTATCGCTTCGCCATATCCGAGTGGGACGAGTATAAGAATCGCAACGCCGAGTAATCCAAATAAGGCTGCAAAGACATATGGTGCTGGTTCAAGCCACCGGCTCGGATTACCAGAATAAATCACTTCTTCATCACTACGTATCTCATCTTCTGGGTAGAACCGACCAGATAACCCTTCGTGCGGATCAGTCGTGCCAGTGATTCTGGGGACGAGCCAATGAATGCCAAGAACCTTCCGATGCCACACATTACTCAGCAACTCAATGAGCAATACGAGGGCTCGAACACGCAGAGGCTTTTGAGATTCGTCGGCATTATCATTGTCCGTCGTCGAATAGTGCTCTGACGAATCATCTTCAGACACAAATTGCTGTGATGGTGGTCTCTCTGGTGGAGCATTGCTGACTTGCTCACGCTGTGTGTGGTGGTTGCCAGCCCCCGAATCCGAAGTATCCTCCTTCGGCGTATCTCTCCACGGGTAGGGTTCGTCACCAGGATGAGTCTGTTCATCACCACTATCGCTGTGGTGATCGTCTCTTGAATCTGCCATGCTTACTATCTACTCCTACTGGAATAAGATGTTTCATGCAAAATAATATTTTCCCGTTATACAGAACCACCGATTTAATTGAGACACCGTAACCGTGTCCCGTGGGTGTTCGCCTGGAAAAGATGCGGAGGAATACCCCGATAAGACTCGAACGCAATAATCAGAAACCCCACCGAAAACTACATTATAGTATTTGTCCATTTGACACTACAAATGCCGACATGCAAAAACTGCGGTAGCCACGTGACCGAGAGGTACGTAAAAGTATTCGAGCCATCGAATAAAGCGTCACCCAGAGCTTGCCCCCATTGCGAAGACCTCATCCGATCAGGATCGCGTGTTCGAGAAGCAAAAGCATCAAGGCAGAACCAGAAAACGGCTGGGTAGTCTTACGCTACGGTCGAGCCTGATCGACGAGAGGTTCGATGTCTTCAAAGACCGCATCGGCTTTCACGTCGACCCACCCACTGAGGGGTAGCTCTTTCGAGAAGTGGAACTTGATTGTCTCGACACCTTCGGATTCTTTGACGATGTTGTCTCGAATCACGGGGACGATTTCGTTCAGGGCGACATCAAGTTGTACGTCTGTCCAGCCCGAGAAGTTGGCCTCTTTGCCGAAATATATCTTTGCGTATTCATCGGACGTCTGTTCACAATCCTTCTGCGCGGAGCTGGCTGTGTGATCGAGATCGGAGGGCGATTCAGAACTTCCAGACGTTTGTGTTGGCGTTGATGGCAACACCGTCTGTGATTTAGTTCCATCCGAACCGCCTGTTGATGAAGAGCCAGTCTCGATTTCGACAGAGGCGAAGGGATCGATATCGGGACGTTCGTTGATGTCATCCCAGAAGGCAGATACAACACGATCCACGCCCGATGGAACAGTCAGGTTGAACTCTCGCTGTTCCTGCTCAGAGAGGTATTTTTTGACACCTCCCCACCCGTTCGAGTCATACCGCTCATCGAGCAACACACGCACGCCGGCTTCGTCAGAGCCGCGAATGACTCTCCCGATAGCCTGTCGAGTCTTCCGAACTGCCGGAATTGTGAGAGCAGTCTCGAAACCGGATTTCGAGTCAATCCGATCATCATAGGCCGCCCGGATAGCCTTCACCCGTGGTTGGTTCGTTGGGAGTAGCGGAATACCAACAGCCACGCAACAATGGAGTTTCGCACCATCGTAATCAACTCCTTCAGTAATCGTCCCACGAGAACTGGTGAAGATCGCCGCGTCTCCCGACTCAAAGAACGACTGAAGATTCTCTGTCGTCTCACGATCAGAACTCGACTGGTCGAGATGGAGCCGTTTAGAGACACCAATTTCGTCGAGGTATTCGTAGATCCATTTTGCCTCTCTATAGTTCGGCATCGCGACCAACACGTTACCCTGTGATTCGACTAACTTCTTGATCGTCTGAGCATACTGGAGCCGAACCTCAGTCATTTGGCTTTCATCAGTGACAGGCCGACCTCGATTCCGATTCGTGTATTTCGGAAGGTCAACTGTCAGCGACAGGCGGTTCTCATTTGGAAACCGGAGCGGGTACTGGTCATACCCACAGGGTCGAGTCTCGGTGTCTGGATCACTATCGGGACTGCCGTGGCGAGTGCCAGTAGATGTACCAACATCAGCATCGCTCTCAGAGTCGCTCTCGTCGCCGCTGTCGTCTTCGTCATCGGATGGGTACGATACGTCGTCGATGCCAACTGCCTCTCTGTAAACGTCTGCTGGTTCGATTGTCGCACTCATCAGGACGCCACCACCAAGCTCGCCGAATACCTCGGCAAGTTCTTCCCGTGGTATGCAATTGAACAGCTGGAACTTCGGCGTCCACCCACGCACCCATTCCGGCATTGAGTCTGGGACTGAGTCTTTCGGCCGGTCATCGAGAATCAATTGGTGGAAATACTCGACACGATCCTCTGTGACCCATCTGTAGAAGAAGTCGCCCACTCCCACACCCTGTGGCGTTCTGTCGTAGATGCCTTTGTCTCTCAGAGCATCATAGGCAAACTTGACGCCGAGCATGACCTTATACATGGTCTTGAACGTGGACTCATCGAACTGAGTCTGTTCAACCACATCGATTAGTAACCGATCGATGTCTGTCGGGTCTTCGGGATCGGACAACCCCTTTTCGAGTTTATCCGGCCCCCACTGATCGACCGCTCGCTGCCAGCTCACGTCCGAATATCGTTCGTTGAGTTTCTGCGCCCCGTACTCTCCGAGTTTGGTTTCAACGAATCGGAGGAACTTTTCTGCCTCTGCCAATTCCTCGACTGTCACAGAGAAACTACCAGCAGTTTTCAGCGATTTTTTGACGAGTCCTTTGGCTCTGTTAGCATCGCGACGGCTCAGGTCGGGCGTTTCTGTCTTTTTGTAGTCTCCGATCGCATAGTTGCGGATAATATCGACATCTTTGATCGCCTTCTGGAGTGTGTAGATGTCCAGATCGGCCGACAGCATATCTCTCGTTCGTTTTTCGACCTGATGGGCTTCGTCGATAACGAAGACAGTGTCGCTGTCGAGTAGACCGATTTTTTCCTCGGTCAACATCCGCGTTTGCGGATCAAACATATGGTTGTAGTTCCCGAGGACGACCTCTGCGTGCTTGGCTAACTTCGCCATCGCCTCATGCGGGCAGATGCCACGCTTGATAGCTTCTTTGAACAGGGAATCCTTATCGAATACGTGAGACTCAGCACTGCTAAACCAGAACGGGAGTCCCTTGTCGCCAGCATGAAACCCTGCGTAAAACGGGTCAAACTTTCCTAAGAGGTCTGTCGGCAGTTGTCCCATTCCGCGTAGCCGCAGTTCGTCCATATCAACGACATCATTCGTGTGCGGTACGTACTCAGGATATGGCGACTCGATGCCGTCGACAACAAGCGTGTCATAGTCGACTGTGTCTTTGTTGGCGAGATCCGAGACGATGCTCACAACTGCAGCCGCACGGTACGGATCATACGTGAACCGATCGCGGTGCTGTTCGGCCTCAGTGGAGGCTTCGTCCCAATCGTAATCGTACAGCGAGAATTCGGGCGGTGTAATCTCATCGGGCCAATCGAGCGGGACGTCACTGTCGAATTTGATTATCTTCCGAGTCATGTCCCGAAGGCCATCAATCCGCTCATTGAGCGACTGCTCATCAAATGGCGGAATGTCATCCACGTAGCTATATGCCATCATGTCGTGGCGTCCTCGCAACACCACTGTGGGGATTGGCTTTACACCATCGGGGAGCGACGAGTTGACCCCGCGCATTTCATTCACAAACTGCGCCAATTGCTGTTTAACGGGTGTAACGACAAACACTCGGCGATATTCTGGGAACGTCTCGCCCGTATCGCACAGCTCTGCCGAGAGGTGTGAACGATCACGAACAGCATGAATACCGCCTGTGACAGCAGCAAGCGTCTTGCCAGTTCCACACGCACCTTCGAGGAGGTAGATACCGCGATCGGCTAACAACTCGATGAACGACTCGATAGCATCGACCTGGTCGCTGTAGACTGAATCATACCGAAAATAGTCTGTCCATGGTTCGTCGATCTCGTCGACAGGGATTCGGCGAACATCGCGAGACGTACCACTCTCAGTGCTATCTCGAGACGATTCTGTCAAGACGAGATCGGGCTCGGTCGGTTTGCCACCGACCACTTCTGGCGGAATCGGTGGGTCGTCGTCGGGGCGTCGATTGTTTTCTGAAGCCATTGTTTTTCCTTATGGTAAACAAGCCTGTCATGGCTTATGAACCTTGGTTTTTCGGGGGTAGAGGCTCAACAGACCGATAATACAAGAAGTACAGACTCAACTAAAACAAGCTCTTTTATCTAATAGCAACGAATCTGCATATACTAACGGAGTATCCGAAGCAATGTTTGCGAGACACATCCCGTATTGGAAGACGGTACACAAATGGATCTTCATCCTGACAGCAGTGGGCGTGGTGATCCACGAGTACGCCCACAAACACATGGCAAAAACGTTCGGGCTAAAAATCCACGAAGTATCTTATTTCCAACTCAGCGGGGAAGCCGCAGGCTACGTAAAGCACGATACCCCACGAACTTACACGCAGATGGCTGCTGTGTCGCTAGCTCCATTTGTGTTCAACAGTGCCATTGCATACCTATGTTTCGGAGTGGTAGCAGGTTATCTGTTATACACGCCCATTGAAACACTCGAAACGTGGGAATTAGCACTCATGGGGGCGACAGTGTGGGTCGGGTTCTCGTCGGGCTTTCATGCGTTCCCAAGCTCACAGGACATCAATAACGTCTGGGAGGCAGCAAAGGGTCTCTGGAAAAACACGACCATCCCGATACTCCAGCCAGTCGTCTACAAAATCAAGTCGCTACATATCCTGTTCAAAATCCTACTCTCCCCACTCTGGCTCATTATCGTCCTGATCCGGGGAGTGGTATTTTCGATACGGAACTACATCGTCATTGTGAGTCTACCGTTCCTCCTCTTGCTGGTCTTGCTCAACAAATTGCGAGCTCTTGGCTCGAACTACCTATTCACCGGGCTGATTGCATGGTCTGTCTACGAGAGTTTCATGTTCCTCTACCCTGAATTGGGTCTCTGAAAAACCCGTAGATAGATTAATACCAGTCGAACCAGCAACAGAGCAACATGGCGAACGCTACAGTAAATCCGAAAACGAACCTCACAGTGTATTCTGCAGTTGGTCGGAAGCTCACACTTATTTTCATTGTGGGTGCGTCTATCCTCACTCCCGTCATTTTCGAGCCGTATTTAGAGCCGATCATGACGCTGTTCCCGATTGTCGCGCTCATCGGTATCGGGTTAGTAAGGACTGGTCGACCACACGCAATCCCGACCTGGATCGTCTTCAATATGTTCAGTGCGTTTTTCATGGTCTATGCGGCCTATGCGTTCGGGACGACATTTTCGGTCCAAATTCTCATCGGCTTTCTCCTATTCATGATCGTATATGATGTCGTTGGAGTCAAAGGTGGGCAAATGCAGTCGATGGCGGGCCGGATGATCCGGTGGGGCGTCCCACTCTTTGTTATGGTGCCACAGTCGAGAACATTTTCTTTCGATGAATTCAGAGCGATTGTTTCAGAAGAAGGATTAGAGGGTCTACATGGTTCGGATCACGGCGTCTCCATGCTCGGGATTGGAGACGGTTTCTTACCGGGAGCCCTCGCAGTCGCAGCAAGTTCGGTTGGCACCGCGTATGGATTCGGACTACTTCAATTGACTTTTCCACAAGTAGGAGCCGCTATTGGCGGTATTATTGGACTCTCAATTCTCATGTGGGCAGAACTCCCACGTGCAATTGCTGCCCTCATTGTCTCTGTTCCCGGAGCACTCATCGGATTCGCAGCAGGCTATGGCCTTGATTTCCTTCTATACGCACTTTGATGGCCCGGAATCTCCAATCTCCGAAATTATTTACCATAAGAAAACGATTATACCAGATACCAAACTGAGATCAAATATGACTACTCGAATCAGCAGGCGGAAGGTACTCCTATCGACGCTAATCAGTGGAAAAGCAATGCTCGCAGGTTGTTTGTCGGGGCAACAAAGTGCCGAAGTGACATGGCAACAAGAAGATGACTTCCCAGATGACGCCGACAGAAATCGCGAGTGCTCGATGCAGCGAATGGATGGCGCACACGGATCGGTCTCTGCTCGCCCAAACGAACTCGAATATAGCCCGTATGCGTATTCGATCTCTGGTCGAGATAATATCCACGGAACAAACCAACACATCAAACTTGAGGTAGAAACCGATGCCGATGCAGATGTTTTAATCACGAATCAGGAAGACGCAGCACGAGATTTCCACAGCCTATACGACGACGAAGAGGGGTGGTCCGAACCGTCGACGATCATCAAAGAAGGAGAGTCCACTGAACAAGACCCATACGAGACAGAGTGGACCACCCCCGATGATGAGGAACACTTTATCATCGTCATGCCTCCAGATGGAGACTTTGACGAAGAGATTTCTGTCACCCTCAACTTCGAGTGTTCATACTATTTGCCGCTTGAAGAGTTCAAAGATATGAATTCGATCACCCCTGAATAATTCACATCACCAACCAAACCATGGAACCAACACACACCAGGCGGCGTCACTTGAAATGTCTCGGAAGCGGTATTGCAGCAGCCACACTCGCAGGTTGTCTCAGCAACCGGCCAGAAGAAGTCGATTCAGGCGGCTCTGGCGGAGTCAGTGAAGACCCTCAAATCGAATACGAGACAACCGGAGTACGAATCGAAACAGACGCAGGCGATGAACTCGCGACTGTCACAGCAGATATCGCTGACACCCCCGAGCTTCACGAAACCGGACTCAGCGAAACCGAGAGTCTCCCAGATGATCGTGGGATGTTATTCGTGTTTGACGAGGCTCAAGAACACAACGTCGTCATGTTCGATATGGTGTATGGAATCGATATCATCTTTGCCGACGAAGATGGTAGAATAGACTCGATCGAGCACGCTGAAGCTCCCGACCCAGACGAAGATAGAGAAGACAGAGACGGCCGCGAGTATATGCACCTTGGCTATGGAAAGTACATCCTAGAAGTCAACAAAAACTGGACGGACAAACACGGAATCAGCGAAGGCGATATCCTCGTTTCGGACCGGATCGACGAATAGACCAATTTAATCTACCCACGGTACGCCGGCTATCTGATCTTTCGCAAGTCCATTGGATTCAATTGGCGGGATAACATCCGCACTCGAAATCACTCCTTGCATTGAAGATAAGGGCGTTCCGAACTCATGGAAAAGCGTAACGCCTACTTCAACGAAAGACGAGTCGTGAACTGTGAGAGATAGTAAAATTGGCTCAGAAGCAAACACAGATTCAGCTGTCTCAAGAAGGCCAGTTATAGATTCTCCCAGAGCAACTATCGGATCGGCGTGATCTGCCGATTCGAATTCTACATCTTGCGTAGATGGTGGTAGATCCATATTGATATGCGGCGAACAGCAAAACCGAGGTGAAGCATATTCGACTAAGACTTCACCGAACACACGATTGCGATGCTCATACAGCAGTAAATACAAATTTGATTCTAATCCTCCAGCTTCAGAACCCGAGACAAATTCAGCTACAACGGCGGGTGAATAACAATATGTGTCGACGCCTCGATGCAGCATTGGATCTGTCCCCGAGCGTTGGCTATTCGATACCATTTCCAAGCAAAACAAACCAACAGACAAGATAAATATCTTATCCTTACCCATGTGTAATTTTTCTAAATATGTAATTTTGAAGGCTTCCATTTATACAGTCTCAGAAAATACTGACAGTAAAAATACCAAAAAGATATGTAGAATACCAAAACTAATACAATTATTCGGATCCTACAACAGTTGACGTATAGAACAATCAAATACCCATCAGCAATGGCGGAGGGCTCGCGATTACGTTGAGCCCGGAGCCACATCTGCAAGCAACCAAAGACCAGACCATGCAAACACAGGTTGAAACTGAAGAATTAGTCTTGCCTGTCCAACGAACGACTGGAGAAACAGTCGAGGACAGGCTAGTGGATACTGTTGTGAATGAAACACTCCCAAAACGGTATCTGAACAAAGACGAAGACGGAAACGTTATCGAAACACCCGCAGAACTGTTCGAGCGAGTCGCCAAGAATCTCGCGCTCGCCGAAGTCGTCTACGAGTCGGATAAGTTGAATCACAAAGTCACCGTGACTCCAGATCAAATCAAACCAACTCACCCGCGACGAGGCGAGCTCGCAGCCGAGGTGTTCGGATTCGACAACAGGGAATTCGGCAACCTTGAAGAATTCCCGGACGATCTCGACGAAGCACGGCCACACTTGTTCGACGATGAGGTAGCCCTCACAGAGCACAATGTGAGCAAATTTGCCTACGATACGGTCGTCCCCGAACTCGAGCATTCGGAGGTCAAAGCTCACGTCGAAGAGATCAAAGACGAATTCGAATCGCTCGTCAGCAATCTCGACTGGATGCCGAACAGCCCGTGTCTGATGAACGCCGGCGACGAACTCCAGCAGCTCGCCGCCTGTTTTGTGATGTCTCCAGACGATAACATCCAAGACATCTATAATACTGCTCGGCAGGCAGCAGAAACGTTCAAATCTGGCGGCGGAGTCGGATACGCATTCTGGACGCTTCGGCCATACGGAGATCAGGTTGGCTCGACGGGTGGGATCGCGTCTGGTCCGATCACCTTCATGCGGAGTTACGACCGAATGTGTCAGACCATCGCCCAAGGCGGGACTCGACGTGGAGCACAGATGGGCGTCATGCGAGTAACTCACCCGGACGTCATTCAGTTCATCCACGCCAAGAACAAAGACGTCTCACTGGCCCACACGCTTCGCCTGAATGACCCAGACGACTTCACCCATACCAGATTCATCGACGCGCTCGATGAAGCACGAGAGTTGATCGACGAAGAAGGGCGTGTGCCGAAACACCTTCGCAACGCCGTCGAAGGACACCTGTCGAACTTCAACATCTCAGTGGGCGTCACCGACGAGTTCATGGAAGCGGTCGAAAACGACGAGCGATATGAACTCATCAACCCACGGACGGGTGAGCCACACATCGCCACTGAAAAAACGAAAGAACTCTACGAACGGTTCGGTCTTGGCGACGAGGTCGAAGTCGGCGAAGAGCTCACCCTGCCAGCCAGAGAGGTCATGGACCGGATCGCCAAAGGCGCACATGAAAATGGCGAGCCGGGCCTGCTCATGATGGACAGGGCAAATGAAGATCACGCCTTCCCGGTTGAGTCTTCTCCTGGTCCAGAACACGACAAACACGAGCTGTTGGCAACTAACCCCTGTGGCGAGCAGTGGCTCGAGGAATACGAATCCTGCAACCTCGGCCACATCAACCTCTCAACGATCGTCGCCAAAGAGCCTGAATACGAATACCAGATTCAGGATGGTCAAGACGCAGAAATACAGCCAACGGAACGAGACTTCCGGCAGTACCACGAGAAAGCAAAACAGCAGGGGTACGACGGCCCGCGAGATGATCCAGAACACATCCGCAAATTCCTCGATCAAGCAATTGATTGGGAAGAATTCAACCGTCGTATTGACCTCGGAACTCGGTTCCTCGAGAACGTGTGTACGATGTCGGACTTCCCTGTCGACAAGATCGAACAAAAGGTCCATGAAAACCGGAAGATCGGACTCGGAATCATGGGCCTCGCACAGATGTTCATCCAACTCGGGCTTGTCTACGGAAAGTCAGCAGCGAATCAAGCCACCGAGGAGTTGATGACGTACATTAACCAGCGAGCAAAGGCAAAAAGCCACGAACTCGCTGTTGAACAAGAACGCGGCTCATTCCGTTCGTGGGAAGAATCAAAATACGCCGACCCAACCGAATACCGTGAGTGGTTCGAGCGACAAACGGGAGAGTCGGCCGACGATTGGGAAAGCGGCTTCCCAATCCGTAACTACAATGTGACGACAATCGCACCGACAGGAACCACCAGCCAGATCGGAAACACCAGTGGTGGCTGTGAACCGATCTACTCAGTCGTGAACTTCCGCTCGAGTAGCAGCGACATCCATGACGGCGAACTCTACGTCGAAATTGACAGCTACTTCCAAGAGACACTAGAAGCAAACGGCATCGACAGCGAGGCCGTCAAAGAAGAAGCAATCGAACAGATGAACAACAACGAGTTCGAAGGGATCGAAGGTCTCTCTACGGTCCCTGACGAGCTCTCAGAACTGTTCGTCACCACATCCGATCTCTCGCCTATCCAACACGCAAACATCCAGTGTGCGGCGCAGAAGGGCGTCGACAGCAGCATCAGCAAGACGATCAATGCGCCACAAGACACGACTGTTGAAGAGACAAAAGACGTGTTTATGCACATCTGGCGTAACGGTGGGAAGGGCCTCACCTTCTACCGTGATGGAAGCCGGTCGAAACAGGTCATCACAACCCGAAAGCAGAACCGAGAGTTCAGCGACGACGAGCAAGAAGCTGCGGAGGCAATTCACGAACAGATCGAGGAAGCCTTCGGAGACATCTTCGAATTCCTCGAAGAAGATCATATCCAAGAAGAACTCAACGGCGATATCATCTCGCTCCTGAATGTGATCGACGAAGAATACCTCCCGGCGGGATATGCACGCACACGACCACGCCCAAAAACGCTGAATGGCATCACGACGCGGATCGAAACCGGGTACGGCAAAGTCTACATCAACATCAACGAAGACTTTGCCGGAGAGCCGTTCGAAGTCTTCTGCCGTATCGGAAGGTCCGGTGGGCTTTACAACTCATTCACGGAGGCACTCGGAAAGTCCGTCTCACTCGCCATCAGATCAGGCGTTCCAATCGAGGAAATCATCGACACCCTCCAAGACATCCGATCGCCAGAAGTCAGATGGGACAACGGAGAGCGAATCGACTCCATCCCTGACGCAATCGCAACGGCCCTACAACGCTACGTCGACGGAGAACTCCACGAAGACACGGGCCAAAAACAGCTCATCGACATCTCGGAAGATATCGAGACCGGGGCGAACGGACACTCATCAGCAGGTTCAACGCCGACAAACGGCAGTGGTATCGAGCGCGAAGAAAACACCAAAGACAGTTCGGCAAAGAAGGACGGAGACGTCAGCGAACTCATCAAAGCAGGTGAATCGCCAGTCTGTCCGGAGTGTGGCGATCACGCACTACACTTCTCAGAAGGCTGCAAGCGATGCAGCAGTTGCGGTTGGAGTGAGTGCTGAGTATTGAGTAACGACCCGGAAAAAGAATCTCTCTTTTTATTCAGCGATGTTGGTTGAATCTCGAATTAACTAGTCTGAACAATTACTTCGAGATCATCCAAATCTGTGAGACTGGCATCCAGATCGGTCGACTCTCCATTCACCGTAATCTGAATTTCTGCATCAGAAGGATCATCAACGAGATCGTCCGACACCTGCCCGGCTGGAGAAGACAGTATATCGAGTTTCACCAGCGATTCACCAACCGTGAGTCGTTCTTCAGATGGGACATTCATCCTCCATATGTCTGAACCATCTTCAACGTAGAACTCTTCCGACGTGTTGCGCTCGTCAAGCAAAACAGGCTCACCGTCGACAGTCACTTCGATCGTCCCTTGAGTATAGATCCAATCATTATCCTCGGAATCAGGCATCTCTGCATTATCAGAGTCGCTAACGCCTGAGCCTGCAGATACAACAGCGATACCGACGACAAAAACTAGTGCAGCAGCCATCGCACCCATCATCAGTGGCGAAAACCGACCAGTCGGATTCACAACACTGTCGATACTTCCTTCCCACTCATTCTCTACTTTGAGTTCATCAATACGCGACAGCTCATCCATATGTTCATGAGCTAAATGCTCGAGATACTCTTGGTCGTCTCGTGACTCACATTCGAATGACTCACAGTAGTCACATTGGGGCATATACTATCGGTCTATCCAATTTCCCAAAAATTTTGCTAAGACAATATTCCGCATTCTTTGTCTGAGATCAGTTTTTAGCGGTCGGGGTGGGCCGAACTATGGCTGAAAGTAGAACACCCGAAAGTAGTGAGGTTAGGGGAAGAACCCCGGATACGGGACAAACAACGGAGACATCAAAATCAGATTTACAAGAGATCGCACAAGACACACCTGAATGCCTATACAAGCATTTTGGACAAGATGCAACACACTGGTTCCAGTATGATGGGGAGTTCTTATTCGAAAGAGATGAAATACCAAGACTACACACACGCCTCAAGCACATTTCTGAGCTTGATATCGAACCAATCGAGCCCGTTGAAATCTCGATTAGAACAGAGAATATAATCGCCCTGATTGATAGTATCGAATCTCGTTGGCAAGATGCTCGCGACTCTCACGACTTTTTCGTTCCAGTCCCAACACCGGATATAACACAACGGGACGGTGGAACAGCAACGATTAGCATCTCATATTCCCTAACGCCACATCCAATCGCCGACGATCGAGCATGGAAACGGGAACAAATTCTAAGAGAACTACGCCGGTTCGACTATCTGGTCTACCATCGAAACGTCATCAAGCCTGTATTCGAAAAATTCGAGTGTGAGGGTGACAAAATCTCTGAATAACGCGGAGAGACTCACAGCGGCCAACCGTCTTCTATCCGTGAGTCTTCAAGATCATCTGACGGGAGCAAGAACGTGTCTCTCAAGACTCCGTGGAAGTCGACATCTCTGTCTTCCCAAATTGTCCGGGCCATTCCGAAGACAAACAGGTATTCACCGGAAAGAACCTGATACGAATACATCCGACCTTCCTCTGCGGAAAATACCAACTTACGCCATGTGTCGCCTTCGATACCGAGCTCCTCATCAACAGTGAACTCCTCTCCTAACGAGTCGAACGCGGCTTCTGCTGCCTCCTCAGATTGGTATTTTTGTATGAACAGAGGTGTCGTCTCAGCCTCTCGAGGATCAATCGTTTCCGGATCTGTATCGGTGTCAAGATTGTGGATGCGAATATACACCGAGTACGCCCGCTCAGAAGACTCATGGAATTTTGAAAACAACTCCTTGATTTGAACGAGAGAATCGTACGGTGGGCTATCTGTGAACGGCTCATACCGAACATCAATATCCAATTCTTCGACGACAAACCGACCAAAACCGGGAGCATCATACCCTGTTTTTCTGTGATTCGTTTCGTCGCCTACATACCGGAATTCGTAGAGGTCAGCCTCTCCACCAAACCAATCGAAAAGACGATTCGAGATCGGTTTGTCTGGGTGACGTTCATCAACAGCACGCGAATGAGACATAGAGCGGTATATACTCCGAAGCTCGTCGAGTTCTTCTTCGGCAGCCTTCCAATCACTCAACTCGACATACCTGCGTATCTTTGGCAGGCGGTTTCTATTGAGTGCAGCAAAATTATACACATTCTCGAATTGCGGCTCGAAGGCATCGACAGCATTCTCAGCGGATTGCTCGATTATGTCTGCAGCATCATCAAACTCGTCGACAGAGATCATATCGATGTTCTGCAGTGGCTCTAAGAGATCCTCTATCTCTTGAACAGCAGTATTGAGTTGACTTCGATATTGAGAAACTGCACTGCTATACTCGTTTTCGAACCACAGCATTTCCTCGAAAACCTCTTCGAATTCACTCTTGAGCAAAGGCTCAATATCTTCCTCGTCTTGCTCATCTTCGCCGTCATTATCTTCGCCTTCAGTATTTTCTTCCTCACCATTCGAGCCATCCTCATCTTCACCGGTATCACCGCTATCAGCAGTATTACCCCCTGGTACGACATCGTCACCAATGCAGCCAGCCAGTGCCGTTTTTGAGGCTACTGCTGATAGTATTAGATACTCTCTCCGAGAGTTCATACAATAAAAGATTCTGCGATGGTATTAAAATCTATCTCACAGTTTGATCTCTTTTTATCTACCAATAGTAAATGGAGGTAAGCAAAATAAGGGATTATCCCTTGTAGACTTCACTCATGGCAACAGCACAAACCAGCACCACCACACATGGCGCGGCACCGAAACTAACCGATCCAGATGCAGTCGAAACCCTACTGGACGAATACGAACTCATCCTCAACTACCGAATTGAAGACGGCCACCTGTCGTTGTGGGGGTACAACTATTTCTCCCCATATAAAGAGACTGACTACGGCCGCGTCGACGAACTCGAGACGGAATTACTCTACAGGCTCTCACAGTTCATCGAAGAAGGAGATCGGCTCGACCTGAGAACGGTGTCATTCACCAAGTGCCGACACGTCTCGGCAATTCGGTGGGTGGTCGAACCGTACAAGGTATCCCTCGAGGCACTCGGAGACGAACTCGAAATTATCGAACCACCAGAAACAATCGGTCAAATCATCCCTGAAGAATCTGTCCAAAGAATACAGGGACACATCGCAAACGAAACCGACGAAACGAACGAAGAAAACGAAGTCGAGGCCGAAAGCGAGTCCGGAGAGAACAGATCCGAAGCACAGGCATAGGGGGCACGACAACACCATTTTACTCATAACTCATGGTCAGTCAAACGCAAAAACGGCGAATCATTACGAATATCCTTCATTGGAAAGCAGAATCGCGAATGGCAGACAACCAAGAATACACCTCTGAAGACATCAGAGAACACTTCAGCGAGCTTACCAGCCGATCGTATAGCGATCTCAAATCGTGTTGGTACGATACGGTTGGTCGATGGTTGATCTCCAGGACAGAGCTCTACGACGACGATACCGACATCGACACATGGCTCCAAGAACAGTACGAAAAAGTGAAGCACGGTCACAAGACCGACTACGGGTTCATCGTTACTGTCCTACCCCCAAAACCAGAACAGGCTGCTTGAGGGGTAACACTTTCTACAGATCGAATAGCACTTTCTACGTAAGAACTCGGTGAGAGAATCATGTATCGAAAGGGCCACTACGGACTCGGACTCATATTTGCTGCACCAATTGCAGTGATTTTAGGGATACTCATAGGTGAACAATGGACGATTCTGACGCTCTTGTTTTCGATAGCAGGGGCACGCATTCCTGATTTTGACCAACGAGTTCCTTTCATCGCCCACCGTGGGTTCTCGCACACGATTTGGTTCGCACTCATCGTGAGCCTTGGATTGGCAGCCGGCGCGACACTGAGCCTCACCTTCGGTATCTCGGATATTACAACGGATACGCCAGTACATTCAATCATACTCTCAAATCCGGTCACGTTTAGTGCCTCATTCATTGGATTCTTCGCTGGGTTCGTGAGCCACCTATTCGGAGACATCCTGACGGAGGCGTACGATTATACTGTCAACCCCTATTGGCCCGTCTCGAATAGAGCACACACACTGAATTGGACCAATGCTGATTCTGTGTGGAACTATATTTTCTTAGTCGCAGGAATTTGTCTCGCAATCGGAGCGACAGCACTGGTCAACATCGGATTTTGAAACCAGCACCAAGAATTTATTTTTTATCTATCGTGTGGAATGAAGGTGTATTAAAATAATAACCATGTCGAGTAGTGCTACGCAACCTACTGATACAGAACAGCCTCAGAATCCCGGTCACTCGGATACCACTACAGGTTCAGATCAACAGAAAGGAAACTGTCACCAGCAAAAACCCAAGAAAGGGACGGAAGAATTCGATATTAATACCCAGACGCAGATGTCGTTTGGCGAGGATGGTTCGCTTGAACCGAGCGAAGAAACCGTCGAGGTCACACTAGATCAATACGACTTCGACATCGACACAACTGAAAAAGAAAGCAGGATCGACCAACCGAGAGCCTCTGGACTCATGGCTGACGACCGCCCACAAAAATCCAACACTGACTCGAGTCGACAAAAACCGCTGTTCTTAGATGCAAACGAAGAACAGCAAACGCTCGACGGAGAATCAGCAAGAAATCAGTGTCTATTCGATTAACATCAGCCGTCTTCAAACGGTAAATCCCGCTAAGACTGACGTCCTCCAGTTTTAGAGCCGAACTAACAACTTCCACAAAAACTAAACATTTGGATTTACTACATTACAGCTATCTCATTACCATGTCGAACGATCACACTCATAATATCGAAGAACACTCTTTGGATGCCGGTGTGCCTCAACCGGAGCAAAACTATCCGAACGACAATGGTCCAACCGTTCACACCAACAGCTCGACCAGCGAGGTCGGATCAAAATACAAATGGACTATTTCACACGTGGGTGTTGCAGTCGTTGAGGCGACCAACGACTTCCAGGCGATGGCTCTCGGATCTGCTGCATTCAAACTAAGAGATGGCGGACACAAGTCGAAAGAGAGCTTCGATCTAATCTACGAATTCGACTCGCTCTCAAAAACGATTACTGCAGATTGGGGCGAGGACATCCCTCAAGCCGTCGAATTGTCGACTGACAAGGGTGCGGAACTTTACGAAACTGCTAAAGAAAAAACACTGACAGAAGCAGAATCCTCGGAACCCGGAGCCGACTCACGAAAAGTCGGGCTCGAAATTCCAATCAATCTAAACAGGCCTGCAGAACCTAAGCAATTCATTTTCACCGAAACCGGAAACGCAATATCGGCATCAGAACTTCCTGACTTCGACGAGAAGATCACATCGGGCGAAGAGGATTACTGGATCGTCACCGCTCTACTATACCGGCGGAAACTGAAAACCGAGAACAAACCAATCGCATACCGCAACTGTGCTAACTGTGGAGTCACCAAACACGTTTTCGACGCCGAAGAGACTGAAAACCGTACTCTCAAAACTAGCAATGAAGGGGTTTGGATCTGCCTAAACTGTGATGACACGACAGTAGCATCCAGACCAGTATCGAAAAGTAGGAAGGCGGAAAGGCAACCCGGATCGGCCGCCAAGTATTCGATTGAAGAACAAGAACGGAAACACCATAGGGAAATTATGCAAAAACTAGAAGAAAGAGGAGAACTCGAATCGCCTCAGTAATACATTAATATCTACACTAAGAGAATATAACCATGCTTGAGCGAATCCCTGTTATTGGTCAGAAATACTCGGATGAAGAGGTCGACGAAGAAAGACAACAAGACGAGGAAGAAACAAAAGAAGACAACTCACAATCCGGACTAGCTAAAAAAGCAGAAGAACAAGGAATAGCAGGTCTATTGATCCTCAACGCTCCAGAAGCCTTCAACGAACTTCAATCGCATTGGGATGAAGAACCAATGCAGGTGTACTTCCTAGTTTTCTCACTACTCATGTCAGCGACGATGCTTACGTTCTTATACCTAGGACATACGACGCTACTGATTGCGGCATTTATAATCTATGCCGTGATAGTCGTCCCGACGCTCTACATTTATGAAGAAGATGAATATATTTGGGCTCAAAATAACAACTAGAGGTTCCTCTTGTAATTCTATTACTGTAATAATTGAGGGCGAACCCTCGATACCTTATCGAGAACGCTGATTAGGATTCGAAATGTCGTCGACAGTACCGTCTGAAAAACGATTGTACCTCGAGTTCCGCTGCGAACACAAGGAATGCACAGATGACAAGAACGGTGGTAATGTACTGACCGTAGAAGCCGAGAGCCATAAGTTCAGTCAGCTGCCGAGAAACCAACAACAATGCACAGATACCACTGAGCGAAAACACTGCGAAGGTCCCATGCTTATCTTTCTGATCTCCTTGAAACATCTGCTTACCACTCACTAACGCGAGTGCCACACATAGCAGTGTGAGCATTGCGATCTGGTCGATCATGCTAACTCGTATTGAATCTGTGGAACGTCCAGATATTTATAGACTCGGTAAAACTAGGTTGTAGTTACAGTCGCAATTACAGTTACAGTTAGCCGAATAGCTCACAGTTGTGTGGGTATTGAATCGAATACGTTACTATCTCCAATCTCTTCCTCGGCCTTTCGAATCTCAGAGAGGACTGTCGATTTCTGGATGTTGCGTGTCTCTGCAAGCGATTCTGGATCAGAATACTCTGCAGATGCAAATTGGTTGATGAAGTAATACACTGGCCGGGCCAATTTGTCGCCTTCATACGCTTCGAGGATTGCGGCTAACACGTCAGCTACATTTCCGTAACGAGTGTGCCAGCCCTCTCGTACATTGACGAATTGCTTGGCCTCAGAATCATACGATGCAGTACACTTGAGATACTCTATGTTCTCTAGGCGTTCCTTCGCCCATCTTGGTAGGCTCTCGAAGGCTGACTGTGGGACGGGATATACAGGTAAGTCGAGCATCCTTGTGATATCTGCTACCGAGAGATCGGCGAAAGATCCATAGACAAACTGCATCACATAACCTGATTCTACATTCAGCTTCCCGTCTCGAACGGCCAGAAAAGTATATTCAGAATCGTCACTATCGGAATACTCCGAGTCGAATTGAACACCAGGATCGAGTTCGATAGCATCCGAGTCGATGATTTGAACATCACCACGACTCCGCGCCAATCGTGATTCGATTGAATGAGGGTCGTTGAGTTTGGATAAATCGTCGAACGAAGCCGCCTTCTGCAGTAATACCAACGATTCCCCACTATTTCGGTCAGAGGGTGATTCGGAACCTCTACCACGTGAGGTACACTCATCCTTGGACGCACTCGAATCTTCAGTATTACCGTTTTTTAGGCTCTCTACGCCCGATCCTGTACCAGCCGATACAGACGTATCAAGCTCGAACAAAGCATCTTCTGATTCGAAAACCGTGGTTGGATCATGGGATTCTGTATCTACGCCACCACTCTCATGTTGACAATCGGCCGACCCAACGGCTGATCCGGTAATGCTATCCTTATCTGGCCGAGATCGAAAACCCTCTGCTTTTGGTCGGTCAGACGATCGACGTCGGCCAGTTCGACGCCTCCGTTCCAGTCGCTTGGGGGTATAATCTGACCTCATTAACGTAACTTGTCTAGTTCAACCGTCTTAAAATTATATGCGAGATGTTCGGGGGTAGGGCCGTTGATTCTACCAAATCAGACGTGAACGGTGTCGAGATGTTTTGGCGAACCTTACCAACATTTCAAGGAATACACTTTGAAAAAGGTTGGTAAGGTGCGTATTCGAAGCCACCGACGAGCTCAAGTTACCAACCAGAACCGAGAGTCAACTGTGTGTAATCGGAGTCGGGACCACCAAGACTAATATATAGTTATCAGCAAGTAAGACACAACCGGAGCCAAAACAGCAGCGTCGGCAGGTAGCGACATCATCTGGTCGCCAAAAACCCACGTGTGAGGTCTCGGTACTGTCGACCGCTCGACCTCCGGAAACCAAACACGAAAACCATGACTGAATTCAGTTACGAAGATCAGATCGAAGACGTTAGACGGATCATTACCAACGCAGAGGACGAGGTTGGTAAATCTATCAATGTCTCGGACGAAGACATTGACAACCTCCTCGACCAGTATGTCAAAACACGTATTGACCCAGACGACGCGGTCCAGTACGTCGCTAAAGACATCTTCGAAAAAGCAAACATTCCAAACGCGAGCCAGTTCGCTCGGTCTGGAGGCAATGGACAGTACACTGGAGGCGGGAATGAACTACTGGCCGCCAGCGAGATTCAAGAAGAAAACCAGTGGATCCAATTCGAAGGTACAGTCATTGAAGTCTTCGAAAATAGTAACGAATCGATCATCCAGCAAGGTCGTATTGCGGATGAAACTGGAGCTGTCCGATTTACGATCTGGGCAAACGAAGGCGTCGATGCAGAACTCGAACTCGGCGAATCATATCATATCGGCCCAGTTGCAGTCAACGAGTTCCAAGGAGAATACGAACTGACGTTCAGAAACGTCACCGAAATCGAGCAACTCGAAGGCGAAGACGCACTCGACATCGACCCAGAAACATACACCGAGACGATCAGCGGAGCTATTGTCGGCTTCCAAGATCCAATGGGGCTGATCGACCGATGCCCTGACTGTGGCCGTGTGCTTCAAGAAGACACCGTCGAGTGCCCAGACTGTGGAGAAGTCGAACCCGTCCTTGACCTTCGGACCAAAGCGATCATCGACACAGGCGAGGAAGCAAAAACCATCTTCCTCGACGAGGAACAGACCGAAGAATTATGCTTCATCAATCTCGAAGAAGCACAACGAGAGGCAAACGAGTATGGCGATAGAGGGATCGTCACGTGGATGATTAAAACCGAAATCCACGGCGAATACCTCCGACTCCATGGCCGTAATCGCGGTCGACGATTCGATGTCGAACATTTCGAGTTAATCCAATCGCCAGACACCAACAGCCTGCAAGAAATCAAAGCAGAACTTGAGGCACTGGCCTAACACAAAATCGTAACTACAAAACAGAACCATGAGCGCAACCCAATATCAGGACATCCAACCAGCCCGGCGAGTATTCGCATGGGAATACAAAGACGCAACGCACCAAGAGAAACAGGGCGACGAAGATCGGTCGCCTCGCTCCCTACTCTTGCCTACAGGCGAATGGGCGAACCGCGTATTCCTTGTGGGCACGTTAGTAAGCATCACCGACAACCCCGAAAACGAAGATTTCGTCAGCGGAGAGCTTCGAGATCCAACTGGTCATTTCACAATCAATGCTGGCCAGTATCAGCCAGAAGCACAGGAGGATATGCGAAACCTCGAAACGCCTCAGTACGTGGCTGTAACTGGCAAGGCGAGAGTCTTCCCTGGAGACAATGGACCGGTCGCAAACGTCAGAGTCGAAAACATCACAGCCGTTCCAGACGCGATCTACGATCGATGGGTCGCTGATACTGCAATTCAGACTCTCAAGCGGATTGATCGGTTCGGTAACAACCGAAATCAAACAGCCCAACGATCTGCAGAAGAGTATGGTGTCGACATCGACGAATACCGTCAGGCAGCTATTGACGCGCTCGAATTTGTCGAAGAACTCCTGGAAAAAGAGGGCCTCGGCGAAGGCGAAAGCGAGCAATCAGTAGAGGAAAGTAGCGATTCAGCAAACACCACCGATTCGACTGACTCGACCGAAGGCGACGATAACCAAGCCACAGAATCAGGGCAAACAGCATAACACTCTCAAAAGAGAGCTTCCTGTCTGAACCCAATCCTCGTGAATACCCGGTGTAGAAGATGTTTAGACCGAATTTAGCACGTTCAAAATGAGCTATTCAGAATTCGTTGATTTCTCATGGCGTGTGTTCGATGCCGCGATCGTAAGTGCTGAAATTCTCGGTTGGGTAGCCACAATAGCCGGTGGTATAGGCTTTTTGACAACCAGAAAAAGCCCCGAACGGCATAGGCGTTACCGGGGACTCCTGTACGGCGGTGTGGCTGCTTTATTATCTGTACTACTAGTCGGTAGCATCTACGAAGCAATCACGTACATCATGACAGACGAAACAGGCGGTGTGAACAACATCGATGCGATGTATCCAGATATTCTAATAGATAATTTCACAAGCGATGTAACTGGCATCCTAGTAATAGCAGGCACAATGTCGCAAGTCGCTGCGATCATTGGTATGTCTGCATTCGTATTCGGGGCAGGTTTCAAAGGCGTTGTCAAGCAACGAAGCGCGTTCAACGGAAAGTCGATGAAAATGATCTACACCGGGATTGTACTCATGATGGTCTCTATCATGGAGCGGATCTTCGCAGCTGGAGCATACGTATTACTGGAGCAGATTCTCAAAATCTAAATTGTTCGGAACAAACCTCTGTTCTTTACATTCATGTGACCCTCCCGCCAACCTCACCAATGGCAAATAATATATGGATAGATGGGCACAATATCCAATTAGAAGTATAATCATGATGCTAAACAGACGGAAACTGATGACTGCAGGAGCTACAGCAGCAGTTGTTTCCACTGCTGGGTGTACTCAGACAATCGCACAATTTGCGGGAGACGAAGACGACTCAGCAGACGAGGACGGCGATTCAAGACCTGATCCTGAAATTGTCGACGCAACCTCCGGAGTTCAAAACTTCAGACAAACAGACGACAGCTCGCGCACGCTCGTTATTGTCCGTAACAACGGGGGGTTGGGTGAATTTGAACTGACTATCCAAGCAATCGGTAACAGTGCCCCTCTCGCAGAAGAAAGCGAAATATTCTCACTTGATGAGGGACAAGAATTTCAAGCAGGATTCGATTTGTTCACACATCAAGGAGCCCGGACAATCAGGCTCATATTCGAGTCGACAGAATACGACGATAAAACCGACACCTTCGATATTACCGAAGAAGAAACGCCCGAAAACATCGATTTTAGCGGATGAATTGGATGCCCAAATTCGATGGCCGCTAAAAGGATCTTTTCAACCGCGTAAAAAATCGTTTTAGAATAACGTCTGGTCCTTTGCTTCAAGCAGTGACACAACTTGATCTTCGGTTGCTTCGAGCGATAGATCGTCACTTGCCTCGCGAGGAGCGAGCAAGTCGACTTCGCCGATCATCGATCCGATTCTCAGCACCGCGAAGATTTCAAAATCATCTTGCATTCGCTCGATCATCGCTGCACTCTCATCACCAACTCCGATATCGCCAATAACTTCTATATCCTCGTCATCACCGGCTTCGTCAGCCATCGTATCAATCCCCTCTACGAACTCCTCGAATTCTTCAACAGCATCTTCTTCTGAATCAAACTGATACACACCAGAAGACACTTCTGAGAAATCGTCACCGGTCCATTGATAGCTTACTTGAGCTTCTGCACCATCCATATCTTCTGTTTCGGCGATCTCCCATTGACCGCCTGGAAGATCGCCACTATCTAACACTCCAACATCATCGCCGAGGACGGGAACGCTGTCCAAACACCCTGCGGTGAGAACAACAACACTCGTTGTGGTTGCACCTAGTAATTGTCGTCTTTTCATATCTCTGAATTCGGGTACACTCACAAACTCAAAATATTTTTCGGATACAAAATATTCTATCAGACCACCACCATCTCTTTCCACCCACGAAATTTTCACAGTCGTTATATTAACCGCCAATATCTACAAAATCTTTAACCCAAATGAGCCAATTAGGTTTCTTAGAGACGCCCATGAAACGTCAAAAGCAACTGCTAGGAGCTCTGGTAGTGTTAATTGCCGTCGGCGGTTTCCTCGCCATAGGACCCGTTCACGGGCAAATTCTGGCAGAGCAAACGTATTACGAAGAGACATACGAAAACGACACCCACATCGACCTCGAAGAATACGAACTTGAAGAGTTCGATAGTCAAGCTGCATTAGGCACAAGGTCGTCTGATAGAATTCGAGTCTTTGAAGGAGGTGATACAAATGATTACCTTTGGCAAAGTGGCACTAGCGGTAGAACATACGACACTGCTATTCTTCCAGACAGTAAAGATCACATCAAAGGGACTCGGTCCCCACACGTGGGCAGATACATGGAAGAAGCCGACGTTCGCCTTTGGCGAACAAGTGACACACTCAGTAGTCGTGTCGGTGCTGTGGAAACAACCGATAACGAAACCATTGTCGCCAACAGTCGTAACTCCGGTGTGACTAAATTCGACGAAGAAGGAGATGTTATCTGGTACAACGACAACATCGACAGTGATGTTGATTTCAGCATCTCTAATCAATACGGATTAGAAATCATGCCGAATCGAAACATCATCGTCGGTGGTCAAGGTGGTACTTTCAAACTCGATTCAGACGATGGTGAAGTAATCTGGGCTCTCGAAAACAATGACCCAACAGGAGATATGGATGAGCAAACCTACGGAATAACCGCTCATCCAGATGGTGAAACCATATACGTAACCCAACACGTGGGTGACGGGATCATTGTCGAGTTGAATAATGAGGGTGAAGTCGTAGAAGAACACGACTTACCGATCGACGACCAAATTAGAGATGTCGCTATCGGCCCACACGGTCACATCTACGTCGCTGACGACTCAACGGCAGGCGTCACCAAATTCAACCAGAATTTCGACATGATCTGGCGAAACACCAATCCAAGTGGTATTTCAAGCTGGGGTAGTGCTCTCGCCGTTCATGCAAGTGGTGACGTCTTCCTAGCTGAATCCAGCTCTGGGACAATGTATAAAATCGACGGTGAGACTGGCGAAACCATCTGGAGTCGGGGAATCGGTAGCACAGGCTACGGTGCGTCTGTCCAGTACGAAGTAAATCACGCATTCGGCTACCCCAACTTCAATGACCACCCGCCCGTTGTTGATGCTGCAGACGTTCCTGACCTCGATGAAACCTACAGTGGCGAGGTCTACTACCCAAGCCTCTACACCTCACTTGAAGAAGAGTCGCTATCGGTCGCGAACGAAATCACCAAAGAGTGGGAAGAAGAGGCTATCACTGAAGACGGCGTGCGAAACGTCTACGTGATTATTAACGCCGAAGCGGGGACTGAAGGCATCAACGCGGAAGTAGAGCAATTCGGTGAAGCACAAGCCACGGACTCCGTCTCCGCAAACTCACGTGGTGAGATGGTTCTCGAATTCGAACCACAGACTCACGAATTAGAAGTCACCGTTGAGTCTGACACACCGTTCGAAATTATGGACTTCCGGCTCGTCACGTTGGAAGAGACAACCGAAGGTGATCCACTTGCAGTCGAAGAGAAGCCTGCCGGAATGACGCTTGATCCCGACACCGGATACGATCGAACTGTCGGTGTGTTCATCTCCGGTCTCGACATCACCACCGACATGCTTCTCTACATCATCATGATCGCCCTCATTGTCGGATTTATCGTGTTCTCATACACAAAATCCGTCAGAGGCCAAGAATTCGCACAGTCGATGTTGTTCGGGGCGATCATCGCAGGAATCGTCATTGTTGGGCTTGTACCAACCCTGAACGCAGCAACATGGGTATTCACAGGCGATATTGATCGCGCCCCATTAGCGAATCCAGCACTCGAGGCAGAACCACCAACGTACTACTCGACCGAGTTCCAGGCCGGTACGATGGATGGTTGGGAGCACGCAGCCGATCGAACGCCCGGCACTGCACTTGTCGAACAGGCTGGTGAAGATTCGTTCGACATCCAATTCCAAGGGACTGATGAAGACGCAGCCATCATCAGGCATGACAAGCATATCGCACTCGGTAATGCACTTGATACGGGATTCGTAGAGGTTGGCGGTGTTGCAGAAGGGCAAGCAGGCCTCGGTGAAGACGGCGATCCGCACGAAGTCCAAGTCAATATGCGGGTGTACGTAACCGAAGATGGCAACCTCGATGAAAACGACCTACTCGATCCAGACACGAATTACGTGCTGGATGAGGATGTAGAACAAGAAATTGAAAACAGAGACCAGCTAGCAGCCGTTGAGGAAGTCGCGTCCTCGTTCGACGGTGAAGTCGTCAGACAGCAGCAAATGGCGACATTCCCGCTCGAAGGTGAATACATCCACACCAGAGTTGTCGTCCACGACAACCGAAATGACGTCACTGCAGTTGGCGGGCTTTCGGATGCTCGTGTCGGCGCAACCACTGAAGGAGGCTCGGTCGACCACTAAGGCCACAGAAAGACTAATATAACAACTTCACAAAAACTCGATCAACTGGATCAACCGATCCAAACTCAGTTGGAGCAATCGAACCAAACGATCCAACCAACAGACCATGACGAACAAATCAATCAGTTACAAGCGACAAACAGCTAGAACCGCTCTCGTCTTGTCGCTAGTCACGACCCTATTCGTCGGGAAAGTGGCTGCAACAGGCGATCCTGTAACAGTGATGCAGACCTCTGTCACAGAACTGGAGGTAATCGACGTCTTCGGACGTATCCACGAGCTCCTCCGTAACATCGCATACCTGCTCGGGCCGATTATCCTGCTGCACGGCATCACACTGTGGGCACTAGGACGAAAGAATTCACGATGGTCGCGAGCGGGCTACGGAGCGATGGTCGGCGGGTTCTTCCTGTTCGGCCTCTCGCTGGCGATGGACATCCTCCTACAGCTCGCAGCGTTCATCGGTGACGTCTGAGGCGGGACAAGAACTGGGACAGCCTTACTCTGTCCTATAACTATTACAAAACTTTTTCAAACAGTACAAACCCGATAATACCGCGAATCAGCGGTTGAGAGTGTATAATACCGCATTTGGGCCGCTCATAATTTCCACCACAACATTATTTTAGGCGGAAGGCAAACCCTTGATTCGACTATGGAGCCCGTCCCGGTAGCCGAGAAACTACTCAAGACAAAACTATTCGGCTTCTCACTCCAGCGGTTAATACAGTCATTTGCAGTCCCGGTAGCACCAGGACTCATTTTGACGGTTCTCAATTTCCCGCCATTGATTTACGGGCCTACAGTGTTTGCTGGTGCAGTCGTTGGTATGGCGGTTTATGTCCGAACGCCAGCCGGTCAAAACCCGGCTCGGTGGCTCTTTGGAATGCTAGAATACTACATCGGGCCAAAGAGCTATCACTGGAAACCGATCAAATACGACGACGGGGAAGTTCGAATTCAAGACGGCGATGAATCGTTCGAAGAACCAGATCCCGAAGAGACACAAGAATCATCAGGACTTATGGGAAACGACAACACGATCGAAAACGCACACTTCGAAGCGATCCATGACGACGGCGTCATCGAAACAGAAGAGGCATTCAGTTTGATCGTCGAGGTCGAACCTCGCCCATGGCTCATCCTCGATAATAAGTCCAGAGAGGCTGTCTATCAGTCATATATGCAGTTCTTGATGGGGATTAAATCACCAATTCAGATATTCACTCTCCCTGTCCCATACGACGCAGACGAATATATCGATAGCCTCAAAGAGACGAATAAAAACGCGCCGAAAGAAGAAACCGACCTACTCCAATACGGACGTATTCAGCACGCGAACTGGTTGGAAAACGTCGTTGACATGGGAGAGATCCGAGATCGAAAGCACTACTTAGTCGTCACCGCTCAAAAATTCAAGAAAAACGAGCAGGCAGGTGGTGGGGGCTTCCTCAGCAAATTAAAACCATCTGGCGGTGAGGTAGATCAGAAAAAGCGATACGACGAACTCTGGTCGCGTGCAGAAAACGTCAAAACAGCACTTCCTCGAACAGGCGTTAATACCGAAATAATCGATAATCGCGAAGAGGTACTCCAAATCCTCTACTACTACAACAAAGGCCGAGAACCACCAACAAACCTCGAACCCGCGTGGCTCACAGAACCAGCCGAAATGGAAGTCGACACGAGCAAAATGGCCGGCCAAGAAGCCATGATATGAGTTTGACACCTAGTAGATAAACTAATATGCAAAGAATAAAAACGAACCTACAATCACGGTTGCCAGTTGGCAGCCAATAGCCCGGACTCTCGATATACGCGAGCCCAAAAAACCATGAGCGTGAAACAAGTCATAACAGAAAACGTCCCGTTCCTCAGTAGTGACGAAGACGACGAATCAGGCCGAGTCGACATCGACAAAATCTCCAATGACGAGATGGAGCGCGTTCTCGATCATTGTGATGCTCTGGGGAAGGAGAAAACCAGAGAGAACATCGAGAAAGTCGCCTACCATCTTCGGTCGATCGACGAAGACGTAGAGTTATTCTCCGCGTTCGAAAGCGGTGAAGAACGCGGTCGAATCGATAAGGCCGTTGTCTCGCCAACGAACATGGAGCGAGACACGAAGTGGCACACTCGAGATGGTGAATTCTACCAGATTCTTACGACGACTAACCTCCCCCGACTTGTTACACCCGGTTGGTTGATTGGGCTCACACTCTCAGAACACGATATCCGTATCTCTCGCCACGTCAAACCACGAGACACCTCTACGGTCAAGGGCAAACTTCAGCAGCGGTTGACGCAGATGAAGAGTGCGATCCAATGGAAAAAGAAACGGGGTCGTACTGACGTTTTCGAGGAAGAACACGAGCAAAAAGAACTGACTCGATTGCTTCGGAGTGTCATCGAAGGGACGACCAAGCTCTACGATTTCTCTTTCTATATCGAAGTCCACGGCAACACGCTCGAGGAAATGGAAGAGGCCAGCAGAATCATTCAAAGAAAGGCCTCAGAGCAGGGGATGGACCTCATTCCTGTCGAAGGTAGGCAGATCGACAGCCAGCAGGCGATGCAGCCTGTGGGGACAGACCCAATTCGGAATAACAACACCATCCAGCTTGAGGCATTAGGGACGTTCTTCAATTTCGTTGAGCCACCTGTCTACCAGCCCGGAGGTGTGCTGTTCGGATTCGACAACAGCAAACGGCCAGTCATCGTCGACAGATTCGAACTCAGCGGCCACTCAAAGGCCGTGACCGGAAAGGTTGGAGGTGGTAAGTCATACTCGACGAAAATGACGCTATACCGCCGGCTGCTCAATGACGACGACGTTCGAATCATTATTTTCGACCCACTCGGTGACGACTTCGTCGATTTCACAGAAAAACTCGACGGGCAGGTCATCAGATTCGGTGGTGGAGATCGTGTCAACCCACTCCAAATCGAAAAACCAACTGGAGAAGAAGACACCGAAGACCTGTATACGACCAAGGTTCGGAGCGTCCTCGAAATTCTGAAAACATATTTCGAGCAGTCAGGTCGGCAAGGAATGGACGGTGGCGAAGAAGGTGTCATCACGCTGGCTATCCACTACGCCTACGCAAAGAAAGGCATCACGCACGATCCCGAAACTTTCGGAAACGAATCGCCAATCCTCGACGATGTGATCGAAGGGATCAGAATTATTGCCCAAGGTGGCATCAGCGAAGACAGCGCACCAGCAACGGAAGCAATTGCAGACGGAGCAGGCACACTCGACCACTGTCCAAGCCGAACGAAAGAGATCATTCAAGACCCATCCGATCAGCACACGCAAATCGCAAAAGAGCTCGTCCCAAAATTCGAATCCTTCAAAAGCGGAAGTATCAACAGTAATCTGAACGGGGAGACAAATATCGAACTCAACGATCGTATCGTGTGCTTCGACATGGAGAGCTTCAGCGACGGTGGTGAGATGCCACTCATCATGCACACGATGCTCGATTGGGCATACCACGTCGCCCGCAGATCGCCACGACGACTCGATATCACTTTCGAAGAGGCGCACTACCTCTTGAACAAAAAAGGGTCGAGAAAACTGCTCAACCTGTTCTTCCGCCACGCACGGCACTTCGATGCTGGCCTGACGCTCATCACGCAGACGCCAGACGAATTCCTTGAGAACGAAGAGAAGAAAGAAATCTACGACCAGTGCGACATTAAGCAGATGTTCTACCAGGAGAACGTCTCTGAAAAAGTCATCAAATACTTCAATTTCTCAGAGGAAGAAACTCGGTTCCTACAGCAGGCAGCAAGAGGTCAGAATTCGAATTACTCTGAGTGTCTATTAGCGACATCGGAACACGGCCGTCGACGGCTCGAAATATACGCAGGCCCGTATGAACGCCACATCCTAGATAAAGATCTCGACCCATACGGATTCATCCGACAGCAAGGCCACACGATCGAAAACGACGATGAAACCACACAATCCAAACTCGGAGACGTAATCTCAACGAAGCCGAACGCAAACAACCCATTATCGAAACCCCCAACAGCCGGTGCTGAACCTGAAATGTTATACTCACAGGAGGACGGGGGTAAAATCGATGACCCGAGCGACCTGACTGCTCAAACATATCCGAAAAATCCCGAAGAAGAACAAACAGGCAAGAAAGTCGAATATCCAGGAGTCGACGATCCTTTCGAGGTCCAAGGTGGTCAAGATATTAGTAGAACAGGCCCTCCAGAGCACAATCGTCAAGCCGAAGAGCAAGAACCGAAGATCGGTCAGAAGGTTGAGCAGCAACCAGATGGACCAGCTACTACAGAGCCCGACGTAACCAACTCGACAGAGAACTCCGATCTCGAAACAACCAACCCAACAACTGGCGAAGACGTAGACACGTCTACATCAGTCGATGAAGATCAATCCAAGGTCGATCTCGTCCAGAGCAAGCTCACAACCATATTAGAGTTGATCCAAAGCCGATTGCCAATCGGCGGTTCGGATAAAGAGGATTATGCACCCCACGAGCCAGAATCGTCCACAGCCGCAGAAGACTCTGGTAAAGAATCCGCCGATCGAAACTACCCATCGAGCTTTGAGCAAGAGCAGGAGTCAGAATCGAGACTGAAAGGAATCCTCGAAAACGAGACGGCGCAATGGCTTCTGAAAACATTGCCAATTGTCATCGTGATGTTGCTGATAGGAACCGGGCTTATTTTCTTCCTCACATAGGCCTCCGAATGCCATCTCCCTCACCGTTAGGCTAATAACACACTCCTACAATAGTAGAAATCAACTGAAGATAGCCCCGACGCCAATCAGTAACAGCTGTCCAACCATGATCCCACTAGAGTCTATGATATTGACGATGGTACTGTTCGCCAGTTTACCCTCTCTTAATGGGTGGTTCGAACTCCCAAGTGGAGATGACGTATCATCTTCAATAATCAACTATCTGTATGACAGTGTCAAGGGGGCAGTCACCGACATTATCGACTCGTTCTTAGATATTAGTGTTGAAATTTTCTTCACAATCGAGAACCCACACGGCCATGATGCTGCTCAAGCAGCATGGAGAAACTCGTTCGAAGTCGCACTGGCTATCTTCCCCATTGTAATCATATTGGGCCTCCTTTCGATGCCGTTCGCCGACGAACAAAAAACGAAATTGTGGAGGCAGGGGTTACGGACTGTTGGCGTAATCGTGATAATCGCTATGTCTCAACCGTTGATCGGGTTCGGCGTCGAGTTATCTAATATTATGACTCGAGCCCTGATGATGGACGGCGAAAATCTATTCGAGATCGCGGATGCGTGGTCAACCGTCACAAGCGCGGGGGCTACAGCGGGAGCCACAGTAGTTGTAATGGCAGTCCTTGGTGTGAAATACATCGTTCTCGTCATTATTGCATTACTCATCGCGATTATCATGCTCCAACTGCGAACATTCATTGTCTACGTAGTCTTTATCGCCTCACCCATTCTCGCCGTCTTCTGGTATGCTGATTGGGGGATCATGAAATCGGTTAATGAATTCGCCAACCGATTCGCTCGAATGGCGATATACGCAATGCTTGTCGGCCCTATTGTCGCTATCGTTCAAGCCACAATGGTTACAATCTCATTCGGCGGTCTTGACGGCGGAAATGCGATGGATGCACCAGATGAATGGGTCTCCGCACTGTGGACTCAAATGGTCCTCGTAGTGATGTTCCCACTATTGTTGATCGCAATCATCTGGAAGCTCATTTCTTGGTCTGGTGAACCACTAGGCGTCGGCACTGCCATGAACGGCATGATGGCTGGAGCAATGGCCGCAGTCGGAAAAGGTATGCAGGCCTTCGGTGGTGATTCAGACATAAGTGAAGAGGAATTGGCAGGCGCAGCAGCAGCCGCCGCTGGTGGTGGTGGCGGTGCTGCCGCAGGTGGAGCTACGGCAACTGGTCCGGGGCCGGGTGCAGCCGCCTCTGCAAGTGCAGAGGGGAGTCTATCAGATGTTGTCAATCAAGGAGAGCCAACAGTTTCAGCAGCAGAAAGTGCTGCGCCCGAGACAACCTCGAATCCATCACCGGGAATGGACAAAGAAGGCCAGCCAGTGGAAACACCAGACGACTCCGTCGCCGGTGGAGGTGAAACAAGCAAGGAAGAGCCACAGGGCTACATGGCTGGTCTCAAGAACCGTTATGGAAACTGGAAAGAACGCAATAGCGAAGCCCTGAATAGCGCAATCTCAAACTACACAGACCAAGCAAAGGACGATCTCAAGCAGACGAATGCTGCGAGATTCATGGCGAATAATCAAGAAAAGCAAGCAGAGAAAATCTCACAAAACCATGACCAATTCAGACGAAGCTACGACACCGATCTAGGGCACATCGATCTTGATGACGCTTACGACGCAGGAGCGATTGAACATGAACCTGCACAAGGGTTGGCAGAACTCGATGATGGCGAATTCAGTTACGTGGACGAAAACGGAAACGAACACACTGAACACATCGGAAAGATCAACCAAGATTTCAGAGAGCAGCGACAACAAAAACTCGACAAAGCAGAGAGCTATCACGACAAAGCAGACTCCATCGATCAGGCAGTCTCCAAGCGGGCGCAGAAACTCAGCAAGGATTGGGATTCGATCAAAGACAAAGGAAAACGCCTCAAAGCCGCCAGAGACGCGGCTGCCACAGCCTTCGTGCAAGAATCTATCCGAGGTACTGTCGGATCGCACTCGCCATACCTCATGCAAGGCTCAGGTTATGGTGGTGCAGGAAGTGGAGGTTCCGCTGGAGGTGCCAGAGGTGGTGGTGCCAGAGGTGGTGGTGCAGGCAATCAAGCTCAGGGCCAAGAAGAAGGTGTCGGGAACCACCCAGAGACAAGCGTATCTGCCTCAACTGCAGAAAACCACAGCGAAATGCTAACCGAGTCCGGCGAACGATTTGATCTCAATCAAGAATATGGGTTTAAACCTGTCGCGGAGTCGGCTCCGGACGGATCATCGCAAATCGGAGAGCTCACCAATCCAGAGACCGGCGAATCTGTCGGTCGAGTCAGTGTGGGTGAAGACGCAGACTTCGCACTGACTTCAGATTCAACAGCACGACTCGGAAACGTGCAAATGGTCGAAGGCGAAGATGGAGAGGCCAGATTCCACGTTGACGAGAACTCGAGAGTGTACGGCGAAAACGAAGCTCGAGTAGACGAGATCGTCGGCAACCCATCGATGGAAGGTGAGAATGTTAACCTTTCAAACGTCACACTCCGAGAAGTCGATGGCAACCCCGAGAACTACGAAGAGTCGGTCCTTGCAGAGGATGAAAACGGGAACATGATGCCTGTCTACGCCGAAACCGAAGAGCAGGCAGAGGCCATGCGGAATAACATCGGCAACACAGTAGACCTGAGCGGAGAAGTCGACCGAAAATCTGGCATGACATACGACGTCCCTCCATCACACCGTGGAGAACACGATCTCAACACGTTGGTTCTCCCCACCGATTCTGCCGAAAAAGAAGGTGGTCCATCGTCCGAAACAACGTCGGATGGGGATAGCGGAGGTGACACCCCCGGTGGGGGTGGGGGTGGAGACGGTCCCGGCGGCGAAGGCCCAACTCCCGAAGGAACCTCTGGCGGTGGAAGCAGGGTTGAAAGCGGAGATAACTCCGGTGGTGGGTTCGGCCTCAAAGACGAATACCTGAAATCCGACTCTAGTTCGCCAGAACCACGAACCGACCTCAACATCGGACGATTGAACAGAGGTGATGCCGATCCGACAATGAAAGAAGATCGTGCAGTTGAGGGCACGGTCGTCGAAAACGAAGACGGCCAGCACGAATTAGAAGACCCCAACACCGGAACTCGAGTTTCGTCCGAACAAATCACAGACTCGAATAACGAAATCTTAGACAGCGACGGAAAATTCAAGGGAGACGTCGAAACAGGCGACAAAGCCCGGATAGAAAACGTCAGTGTCGCGGATGATGGACAAACGATCCAAACTGGACCCAACACTGGTGTAAGCGTCGTGGCCGAAGAGGAAGAAGGCGGATCCGAAACAAGTGGTGGTGAGACAGGTAGCGGAGAGACAGTCGAATCGCCAGAAAGCAATGGCTCAAGTGACATCGGAATCTCTCCGACTGGCAACTCTGAAAAGAGCTCTGCAGGAGAGGTCAAACAATCTAGTGGTAGCTCTGATTCCGCAGCAGGCATCGACCCATCAGGTGGCTCGGAAACCGAACAGTCGAGCAGTAGTCAAAGCTACAGCAGCGGAACCGAATCAGTGAGTGGTGAGCAACTCGTCACAGCAAATAACGACGAAGAAGACCTCCCGTACAAGGTCGCTCCAGAAGGCCATTGGGTCTACGAAGATACATACCATAACGACCTCCCAGACGATATCGCAGCGCGGGGCATATTCCACAAAGCCGATGAAGATGGAAACGTCATTGAAGGCGGCGAATCATTCGGATACGTCAGATTCGGCTCTGAACACGTCCTTGACGACGAAGCACCGACTGTCGGAGGCGAAAAGCGAGACCCACAAGGTGGAGAACTCGTCACATTCGACCCCTCAGATGGTGTCGAAACCCGACAGTGGGCCGCAGAAGAAGGGTTCGGAGCAGGCGATCCAAAGGTCATAGCATCCTCTGGTGTCCCACATGGCGGTGAAGAAGGCGCAGTGACAACAAAAGCGTTCAACAAGGACACTAAAGAGTTCGAAGAGATCGAAGCAAGCCCCGAAAACCAATATATGCAGATTTCGCCAACAGGGGGCACAATCAACTCTCACGGGCGAGTGAGCCAGACAGAAACCAGCGAAAGCACGCCAACTCCAGAGCCTTCCCAACCAACTGGCGGAACACCCAACACCGAGAATGAGACTGCGAGCGAGGTTAAATCGGAAACGACCACGACCGTCGAACCAAGTTCAGAAGGCAGCACAACCCCAGAAACAGGTTCAGCAACCAACAGCACCACAGTCGAGAGTAACACCAAAAGCGAATCGGCAGAGGTAGAGCCAGAGTCGAGTCCAAATAGTCAAGATGCCGTTGAACAAGATACTACCGTTGAACCAAGTGCCAATGCCAAATCAGAGACAGAAAGCTCTGAGAACTCTGAAACCGGCGTCTTTGGCACAACAGTAATCGAAAACGGAAGCATCGAAACTGAAAATATCGAAGGAATTGAACCGGATGGAGAACTCGAAGGAGAAACCGCAACTGTCGAAGGTGTCGTCGACGCAGAAGACGGATTCATCAAAATCAGCGGAGACGGGGGGGACCAAGGCGCAGTCCTGATCGACGAATCGCAGAGTTACCCGATGGAAATCGGCGAAGATGGGACGAACCTCGAAGGCGTTTCGGAAGGCGACAGTGTCGCCATCTCAAACGCACAAGTGTTTGGAGATTCGAACTCGACCACCATCGGTGTTACCGAAGAATCAGAAATCGAGACCAAAGCGGAACACCAAGGTAACGCAACAGTCTCGTTCGATTCAGAAACCGAATCTGAATTCGAGGCTGAAACAGAGATCGACCCAGACGACGATCGTGACGAACCAGGTGGTGGAGGCCATACTCCCCAACCAACGTCACAGGGGTCGTCCATCCCTACAGAAGCCGCCGGAGAATCAGACATAGAAGTCTCAAAAGAGTCCGAAGAGGAAGAAGACGCAGATGATGAAGACGACGAAGGCGGTGGAGGCACAGAGGCAGGTGATTCGGACCACCCTAGCACTCCCGGTAGTGGAGCGGCCGCTACCGGGGAATCCGAAGGTGAAGCAACGGAAGGCTCATGGGAAGAGAAGGCACGCAACTGGCGAGAACACAGTGTCGAAACTGAGATTGTAGGTAGTGAAAATGATGGTAATGCGTTAAGCGTTGCTGCAGGGGCCTTGACGAGAGGGACATTCGAAGACGGCAGTGATGTCTATGTCACCGATTATGATGCGTACAAAGAGAAATTCGATGAAGAAGGATCAAACGGTGAATACCAGTCTGAAAAACTGAAGCACCAAACCCTCGTCGGTCACGAATGGACAGAAGCAATGGGCCACGAAGTACCCAACGTGGCTTACAACGAGAGCGAGAACGAAATTGTCCAGGAAGAGGTCGGTGGTCCCGACACAGAAACGTGGGCAATTGAAGACGCGCCTGATGAAGCTCTCGAAAACATCGATCGAGAAGAATTCGAAGAGACGATGGCTGTCCAACTATTGGGCGGTAACTTCGATACCACTCCAAACAACATCCACGTCGACGAGAAAGGCGAACTCTACGTGATGGACTTCGACCGGACTGCTGATCTCCAAGGCGAATTCCAGAGCCCAGAAGAAATGGGATTCCTCGCAAACGGAGCCGGAAAAACAGGCAAATTGATTGGTAAAGTCAATGACGACTTCCACACGGATGAATTTGAGTACGAAGACGAAATTGCGGATAAAGCCGCAGAAATCGCCGGAGAAATCGAAAAAGATGGGGAGATCGACGATCTAATTGAACCGATCGAAGAACTCGACGAAAGAATGGATGGGCCAAGTATCGACAAAGCCCCAATCATCAGAAACAATATCGAGACTGCTGCTGAGGCTGCACCAGAACCCAATGAATTAGAGGTCGAAGTGGACGTTGAAGAAGACGAACCCATAGAAGAACCCTCTAATCTCGATATAGAAGATCCAGAATTCGGAGAGGAATTAGAAGGATTTGATGACGATGAAGAATTAGACACTGACGAAAGCGAGCTCGATGTAGAATTTGAGCATTCAGGATCGAGTGAACCCGTCTCAAGTTCACTCAACGAACATGCGGTCGGATCTGAAGCAAATGTTGAATCGAAAGAAGAGGTAGAACAATCTACTCAATCAGAAACCGATCAAGAAGCCAGCGTTGAATCTGAATTCGATGACACGGAAAGTAAACTAGAAGAACTCGACGTTGACCTCGCTAAAACGCAAAAACAGGCCGCAAAACCTGTGGGTCTCAATGTTGGTGGGCGAGAAGAGTTGGTTGATAATCTTGCAGAAAAGCATGGTGAAGATACTATCAGAAGATTCAGCTTGTTGTTCGCCGCACAGAAAGAATCGAGCGGTACATACGAAAACAGCACGGCGACTTTAGAACTCGCCGCAGCAGAAGCAGTCGGTGCAGAGAATCCACCAAGACAGGACGCTAATATCGACGAACTCGAAGTGAGTGAAGAAGAAGTTGAGCTCTTTGAGGATCTATTCGAACTCTCAGAAGAATTCATCGAAGAAGAAGGAACCGACCCTGATGGTGAGTACAAGGTCTATCGAGGTATGCGTCTCCGAACTGGTGGTATTGGAGCAGCCCTGTTCGATGATCCGGAAGCAGAAGAAGTCGAAATGCCGGAAAAAGAGACCCTCATTTCATACACGCCCGATGATCTCACAGCCGATGGCTTCTCTGGCACACACAAAGACCTCATCCGTGACGAACGAGACGCAACCGACCATGACTTCGCAATGTTGGATGGGTTGTTGACCTACTACGAGAGAGGAGATGCTGACGTAGAAGATCTCCCTGATGAAGCAGTGTCGCTGCCGTATCCATCTGGTTGGCATCCAGCATTAGACCAAGAGGAACAGACGCACGAGATATTCCCCAACCAGCATGAAACAGAAACCGCAGTTGTGGATGTCGAAACTTTGGACACCGAGAACCTCACGATCCCTCGGTACGAACGAAATCCAGCAGAGGCCATTGAGTCGGCCACTGAAAACCCAGATGAAGCCCACAAGGAAGAACACAACATCGTCAGTACACTGGTTAATGAGATGGCTGACGAGAATAAGCTCGGAATTCAAACGCCCGAATCCGAAAAAGGAGTCGAACGGCTCAAAGAATGGGGTGAACACAGAAAAAAACAGGAGAGCGGCGAACTCGCATGGTTCCAAGACAGAGGAGAAGACATAGAAAACGTCAACAAAATAATCGAAGAGTCAGACCACGATATCGACCCGATCGAAATTGACGATGAAGGGCCAGAAGGCATTGGAGGTCCAGAAGTTGAATTTGAGGAAGGATCAGACGAACCAGAATACGATAAAAACGATATGGAAGACGCCACATCTGTCGTCGGATCTGCAACCTCTAACTCCTCTGGTCTCGGGGGTGGAGAGCTTACTGACCAAGAGCTCGAAGAAATGTATGGTGTGGACATTGAATCGATCGAAGAAGAAAGCGGAGACGTCGGGGCCGACACAGAAAATGGCGAGCCAGAACATGAATCAGAAAATGAAGGTGTAGTTACTTCTTGGGACGAAGAACTCGAAAATTGGAGTGGTAAAGAAGATAGCAGCGATTCAGAAGGAGTAGAGATTGAACACGACGAAGAAGGCCTCTCCGAAAACGCAGGACTGGACGAATACACTCCTGAAGACATTGAGCATACAGACAGTATGAGCAAAGTCAATGCTGGGGTTGGAAACACGCTATTCGCCAAAGAAGTAGTCGAATTTGAAGACGGGACTCAAGCCGTCCATACTGATACAAAACACGCAGACGAAGAACTCGGTGAGCGGGCGGTCACATCGAGTGTATTCGCAAGAGAACTGTGGGACGATTACGAAGAACACGGCGTTCCAGAAATCCACGGCGAGCCCGAAGAAGGGTACTTCTTCACTGCAGTTGCTCCCGGCGAAGATGCTAACAAAGCCCCGGAGGAACACAAAGAAGCCGTAGACGAAGAACAGTTCTACGAACACGCCGGGAAGCAGTTGTTGCTGGGTAATAATGATGCGAACGCCCACAACGTCAAGATCGACGAAGAAGGTGGCCTCCATTGGTTTGACATGGATCACGCAGGGGGCGACATCCATGAGGAATCCGCCTTCAAGAAATCCTACGAATACGATGACGGTTGGGACCGAATGAAAGGTGAACTCGTCAAGACAGCAAATGAAATCGGAATCGAAGGCGATGACGAAGAAATTGAAGAAAAGATCGTTGAACACGCCATCGAGGAAGCCGAAGAGATCGATGATGAAAAACTCGAAGAGGCGAAAGAGAAAGCCGAAGAACACAATAAAGAGTTCGCATCAAACATCATCAACAACATCCTCGATCTGCGTTCAGGCGACCACCCCGACCAATAAATACCGAGTCATGCAGTAGCGTATCCATCGGCACCCTTACTTTGTGATATATTTTTAACCCCCGAAATACCGTGATGTGTGTATGTTTATAACCCAACGGAGGAAATAATAGAGTATGAATGAACATAAAAAACTTACAACAGAAAACCCTGCCACGATCAGACATCTACAGGGTGAAAAGGAGGTGAAAGGTTTCGAAGATTTCCAGTATATACCGGATCATCTCCCAACAGAAGGCAATTTCGAGCTACTCGACCCACTACAGTCGAACTGGGATTTGGTTACGGAGTATCAAGACCTGATGGGCGTTACCCTTTACAGCGGAAGCGAAAGTCCAAAGCATTCTCTCCGCCGAATTAGGGAGGCTGCAAAGCGAATCCGAAACACGTGGCATTTAGAAACAATGCACGTTCACCGCCAGAAACCACCCTATGAGAAACGAGTAGATCCGACACACAGAACAGTCGGATTAATCGTTGGGCTACTCTGCGGAAACGCCTTCGGTGATGAGCTTGGTGGCTCTACACCAGAAATCCTCAAAAACCAATCATCAACGCCGACTGAAGAAGTCGACCTCGAGCCGAACGACATCCGATTAGGGACTACAACCATCAACGGCTGGTTTGCCGTTAAACTCATTGAGCACATCACACAAAACTCCGGTTTCAACGCCTCAGTGTGGGCAGATGATCTGGTCGAATGGTCTAAAACTCAATCTTTATCGCTCGACCCGATAACCGAGAGATCCATGTACTTCTTGCATCAAGGCATATCCCCAGAAAATGCAGGGAGCAAGGCACTGGACGATCTTGAAGGAAAGCAATCATCCACTGAAGGCATTTTCGTCCGGTGTGCGCCACTCGCCATAGCCTACCCTGATCGACCAGAAATACTCACTGAGAAGACGTTGGAGCTCACTCACATAACTCACGCTGACCCTCACTGCACATACGGTTGTGCAGCATTGAATCTCGTCTTGGCACGGCTGATCCGAAAGGGCGGGGGCAGACCATTCGACTATGCCCTTGAGAATCTCCCGTCAGATGCGCCTAACGAACTAATCGATATGCTGGAATCATTGTCGGAAAACAAGAGACGTGACCCTGGAGAATTGCCGCCGCCACTAACGCACCTCTATCTTGCCCTCGGTAGCGGTGTCAGCTCAAATCACGCAGAACAGACTATCATCAACACGTTCCACGCACGCCAAGATCGGTCGGCATTGCCAGCAATCGTTGGAGCAATCGTCGGAGCAAAATTCGGACATCGATACGGGCGTGGCGGTGGAAGCACTCTCAAGGATAGCTTCGACGTCGACTCCCTCGCGCTAAAATGGGAGGACAGCATCACAGTCGACGTACCAAAGGCCGATAGTGACGATCAGCACACAATCCGAAGTGTATCACTCATCGCAGAACAGGCCCTCGAGCTACCACAACTCATCGAACAGATCAAACCAGAGAACACAGACGGAAATTAACAACCAATGATCGTTTTAGCATTCGACCGCGATTGGACCGTAGACGTAAATGCACACCCAAATCGAGAGGCCGTCCCGCTCGAATACGTCCGATACTGGAGCGAAGAGACACCACACGAAGTATGGGCGACCGGCAACCAACTCCTCGTCGACGAAGCGGATATCCCTGGCACTGTCGAGACTGTACGCCGGCTAAAGGGCAATCTCTCACTACTCGGCGAGTATGACGAAACAACTGGTCGCTACGAGCACTGGCCGGAACGCGAAACCCGCCTCAAAATGCTCGAAGAGTTGTTCCCGAAAGCCGACCAGTACATCGTCGTCGACGATATCAATCTCTCGCACGTCGAAAACTGGGATCACTACTACGCATGGGACTTCATGGACGCTCTCAGAAACGGCGATCTCGATCTCGAGAAACCACCCGTCGACGACGAGCGGCCATCGTCAATAGCGGGGAGTCAGCTCACCAATTTGAACGTCCACCCGCTCGTCTCATACAGCCCTACAATCGACCGAGAACCCACGCCAATAGCGAACTTACACCCGCTCCAACCAGACTATGATCTGGTGCGTAATCGAAGAAATACGACTAGCACAGACGGCGGAATGGTCGAAGTAGGACCACACAGTCGCAACATCGCTGTCGAAGCAGACAGAATCAGAAACAAATGGTGTCAATTAGCTACGACAGAGGGTTCGAGCATCGCTTCGCAACTCGATGGAGAACAACCTCACGAAACTGAACTCACAACCCGCCTTGCACGAGCAACAGGCATAATTTACGGTCTTGCGTGTGGGGATGCGCTTGGCCGGCCAGTAGAATTCAAGCAACCAGACCGGATCAAAGACGAATACGGGGAAGTTCGAGACTTTCTCGCTGACGGATCGCACGGCCAGCCTGCAGGGACGCTCACAGACGACACAGCGCAAGCGATGTACCTACTCAGCGTACTCCTCGAGGCAAATGGCTTCGATGATGACCTATACGCAAAGCGGCTCGTCGAGTGGTACGAGGCAGGCCCATTCGACGTCGGAAACACGACATTCAGTTCGATCAAATACCTGCAAGGAGGCGTCAGCCCGAAAGAAGCAGGAGAGAAGACGCTGTTATACCGAGGCAAAGAAAGGGCCGCTGGCAACGGCAGTGTAATGCGCTGTGCGCCACTCGCGATAGCGTATCCAGACGATTGGAACACCCTACAGCAAGCAAGCCGCGCTTCAAGCCACGTGACACACGCTGATAGTCGCTGTACGCACGGTGCGGCTGTTCTCAACCTCACATTGGCCGCAATCATCAACGGCTCTGTCGAGCCACTCTCGGACGCTCTGAACGCACTCTCAGATGATGCACCAGCCGAACTTGTCGACCGGCTCCAACGCATTCCCGACGAGATCGACGAATCTGAACTCAAAAACACTGGCTACGTGGTCGACACCCTTGAGACAGCACTCTACATCGGCCTAACCGCAGACAACGCCGAAGACGCCATCATCACCGCTGTGAACATGGGTGGCGATACAGACACGATCGGGGCTGTCACCGGGGCAATCGTCGGAGCCCGCTTTGGAGCAGGAATCAGACACAATCGGTCAACAGGTCAGAATGGGGATGAACCAACGTTCCCAGAACGGTGGACGGAAAATCTAAACCCCGAAATCGAGACCCTCGAATTGAACGTCATCCCATCACTTCTCGAAATCGGCCAATTATCGAAACACGGGTACAAAGCACGAGAAGACACTGTAGAAGAGGCACTCAGATTCGCCCGCAAGATTTGATCTCAACTGATTTTGCACTGCCAGTTCTGATTAAGGACTATCTTTTTTATTCACGTAGTGTGTTAGGGGGTGTATGGAGGCCGAATCACCGAATCAGACGAAAAACACGTTTCATGTATTCGAGCATAGGGGGCTGCCCGCTCCAGATGAATTGCCTGAGAAGATGGTCGGTATTTATTCATTCAAACGGCAAGATATTGGGTTGCCTGTCGGTGATCGGGTTTACAATTGTCGGGCAATACTAACATCTCAAGGGTGGATTCCGCCGGCTGATACCATCATTACCGACTACGCCTGGAAAGCCGGGAATATCAATGGCTTCGAGGAGTTCAAAGATTATGCACTCCGCCCAACATTGGCTATACTAGACCCGCTCGAGCTACAACGAGAACTAACTGATGAAGGGTCGGTCGAACCCATTAGATCGAGAAACGCCTCCATCCTCACCCAACGAACACCAGCTCCGTCATTCTACATCCCCGATAGTTATTCGGAGGATCAGAAAGCGAAATACCTCCTACCGTGTATCGAACCTGCGTTAGATGCTCTCGAAAGAGACGAGAATAGAAATCACTCAACTGAATTGGCTATCGCCAGACTGCTCCACGATTGGTACGGAGTCGACATGGCATCTGCGCTCAAAGCGTACGCGCTCTACGTCGACGAAAACACAGAGTGATTTTTAGCGTTTTAGCGGCTGTCTTGGCGGTATTACCGACATACGTTGCTGGCAAAAAATGACCTTTATATACAAAAACAAAGTAACATTTCATAAGGACAAACAATGCCAGCAACACACCAACACACCGCGATGATCGGTCGAGAACCGAACGCCAGCTCGAATGAGCTACAGGAGGATCTCCGAGGAGGCTAAGTCACTATGTGGGCACTCATCCTCTTTGGGATCGTTTACTTCTACCTCACCTTCGTGTGGTTCATGCGTTACGGCTTCAGCCGTGACGATACCCCCACGACGAAGACGATCATCGGCCTAATCATCTTGGCGTGGTTAGGTGCGCGAGCAGAACCAGCGACAGCGTTGCTATTGTTCCCTATCATCAGCATGTTGCTTCACCTCAACGATGAACACTGGAATCCATTCCACAGTGGAATGGTCGCTGCTGGAGGGGTGATGCTGTTCATAGCTCTCAACGTCGTGCTGTTAGGCTCGGCTCCCCTCGAGTGGCTCGAAGACCCGAGCAACAGCCGATCAGCGTTTGCGCTCGCTATTGTAACTCATCTCGGCACTGCGCTTATCACGGTCTTTACAGGCAATCCACTTCGCCATGTGACGGTTGGTGAAGTTCATCGGAGTCAGAAGGGTTGGCGGCCCGATCCGATGACGATCATCTTTAGATCGAAAAACAAACAGCGAGAAAAAGAATTCAAAGATCGGAAAAAGGAAGAAACAAGAATGTCGTCAGAGGTCGGAGATGTCGACCCCGAAGACCTACGACCCGATCCAGAGCATCATCCGTTCAAAGGACCTCGAAAGTCGCAACAACAGAGCAATCGGGAACTATCTCAAAACAACCAGCAGAAACCTGCTGGAAACAGCAAAAACACGAACGACCTCGGCATCAAGCCTGTCGACGACAATAAGAGTGGCAACAAGGCTCAGAAGAACACACAGACCGAGAGAGCCACTCTCGGAGGCGAGAACGATCATGCAGACGATACTGAGAATGCCGGTGTAGAGGCGCACGTGGAGGCCGAAGAAGAGGTCGAGCCATTCGAGGGCTTTGAATTCCCGTGGGAAGAACCACCAGAAGACCGATTCGAAGATATCGGTGGCTACGATACGGTCAAAGACGACCTCATGGAGAAGGTCGTCAAACCACTCAAAGACCCCGAAGGTGACTACGAGCGGTTCGATGTCGAGCCAGCGCGAGGCATTTTGTTCCACGGCCCGCCAGGAACAGGCAAGACGATGTTTGCGCGGGCTCTTGCCAATGAGCTACAGTTACCATTCGTCGAGTTGAGTCAGGCCGACCTCTCTCACCACCACATCAACAAGTCGCCTCAGATCATCAAATCGCTGTTCGAGGAGGCTCAAGAAGTTGGTGGAGTCATCTTTATCGACGAGGCTGAACAGCTCCTTCGAGATCGGCAGGACAAAGCAACCAACTCACACGCAGAGGATCAGAAGGTCACGAACACCTTCCTGACGCACCTGACCAAAGAGGATAGTAACTACATCGTCATCCTGACTACCAATCAAAAAGAGATGATCGATAGTGCGATGCTGCGTCCCGGACGTGTCGACGAACACTTCAAAATCGACACACCAGACGAGGACGCACGCACAGAGATCGCCAAGGTGAAGCTAGTCGATGTTCCACACAACCTCACAGAGCGTCACCTCAATGCGCTCCTTGAGGCCACAGACGGCTGGAGTGGAGCGCACATCACCTACCTTATCGATCAAGGGAAGATGGAGGCCGCTAGTCGTGGGGCTGAAAAAATGGGTTTCAACGACTTGAAAACAGCATACAAAAAACTCACGAGAGGAGAGGAGTAGAAACAGCAGTAACTCCTCATATACTCTCTCATCCTTAATTTTCGTTCTAAGCCTCACGCCCTCTTGTGGAGATGAATTTTTTAACAAGTAGTGTCCATATTCTTCTACGAGACAACGCGAAGAGAGAATAACCAGACTATGAGCCGCGAGACCACCTCAGAGACGGCAGATTGGGAGGCTATCTTCCCGTTTGAGCCATACGAGGATCAACGGAACGGAATTGAACAGACGCTAAAGACACTCTGTTCGAATGGAATCCACATCCTCGAGGGGCCGTGCGGGACAGGAAAGACTCTGATTGCGCTCACAGCAGGGTTATCGCTAATCCGAGATCGATCAACACCGTTCCAAAGAGCGTTAGTAATAACGTCGAAGAAACAGCAGTTGAAAGCCTTCGAGAGTGATTTTAAGACGATAAACGCGCACGTCGAAAAACCATTTTATGGACTATCGCTGGTTGGCAAATCTGATCTCTGTCCATACGTCCAGGATGGTCAAATCGACTCAGATAACATTTATCACAAGTGTATCTCTCTTCGCGATAACACCCACCGACTGATGATTGATGCGGTGAGAAAAAAGCGAGCATCGAGTGAATCTAAGGCGGCCTTCGGGTTGGAATACTACGGACATCCAGATCCAGTCGAAGGTGAGGAACTAACGATTCGGGGCAAGCCAACGCCGTACCAAGAGTCGATACCATCGGTCGGTGACATAGAGTATTGCCCGTTCTACGCTTCACACGTCACTAATACGGTTAAAGATGAATTCCCGCTCGATCTACGCAGAGTGACAACCGGCGAAGAAATTCTCTCAGTAGGAGCTCAAGAAGGAACGTGCCCTCATATCGAAATGCGTCGGCTACATGGTGAAGCGGATATCTTATTCGGGAATTACAAACACTGCTTTGATCCAGCGACAGTTGGTGGCTTAACTAATACGATAATTGACGAACATACGCTGCTCATTTGCGACGAGGCACACGGAGTCGTCGAAGAGGTCAGAGACCAACTCTCATACGAACTCTCGTTTTCACGGCTCTTAGCCGGGATCAGAAACATCAACCAAGTCCACAGATGGGTCAACGGTAAGGGTAATAACAGGAAGTGTATGCTTGCTCAATCAATTCTCAGTAACACCGAGTTGAAATCGATTGATTTCGAAGTGGCATCAAATTTCCTCTCAAAGGTTAGTGATATTCTACGAGACAAGATAACAGAGAATTTGGAAGCCGAATACGGGAACGATTGGGTACAAGCGTGTGAAAATCGAGATCACGATGAAATCTCAATTCCACTCCAAAAACCAGACGCAGAGGCTCCAGATGCAGTCTCACAATGGGCAGACACCCACGGCTACGACGACATCTGGGAACGGTTCTTGAAAGTCTCAAAGCTAACCGATGTTATCAAAGACGTCGTCGCTCGGAAGGTCGAAAAGAAGAGTCCAGATGGGTCATTCCCGATCAGTGATGTGCATGAGATTTTACAACGTTGGTTGGCTGGCGACCACACCGAATACTTCCGAGAAATAAAACTCAACCGTCGACAATCTGTGGACAACGACCCGCCAAAAGACCGACCTTGGAGAGTAGGATACTATGCCACAATCCAAATAAACAACTGTATTCCACAAAATGAGATCGCTGCCACACTCGACAGTTTTGGTGGAGCTCTACTTATGTCGGCTACCCTCTCGCCGATCGATGTCTATGAAGAGGTCACAGGCGTATCGAAACTCAAGAAGGGCACCCACCAGCCAGTCTCATTAGTGACGAAAGCCATCGCGAATTCAAAAGACGGGGACGAAGGAGACTCAAATGCACCTCCAGAAGAGCGAACACCGAACCTCGAGACACTTGACTCATTGGCAAACGTCCCCGAAGAACCTCCGAAAGAACGGCGTCGAGTCGTCAACCGATCGGTATTCGAGTTATCCTTTCCAAAAGAAAATCGGATAACGCTGGCCGTTGACGCGCCGAAGTTCACATACAGTAATCGATGGCCTCCAGAAAAGAGCCAACGGCTCAGATCAATCTACGAAAAGGTCATCTGCGATGTGGTTCGAAGCACACCGGGGAACGTCCTTGTTATGATGCCTTCATACGGAGAGGCTGAATGGGCAAGCTCGATCATCGAGGATAACCCCTACGTAAGCAAAAACGTCCTCACAGATACCAGTAGCAGTGACTCTGCAACAGACCAAATCAAGAAAGAATTCTTCGATGGCGAGCCTAAAGTCCTGACAACATCGTTGCGAGGTACACTGACAGAAGGTGTCGATTTCGACGGAGACAAACTACATGGAATCGTTATCTGCGGCGTCCCAATCACGAATACCTCGAGCGACCTCGCTCAAGCGGTCGAGGCTGCGTACGACGACAGATTCGGCGGAGACGGATTCGAATACGCATTTACCATACCGGCTATTCGAAAAACGAGACAAGCTCTTGGTCGAGTTATTCGCGGTAGTTCCGATGTTGGCTGTCGAGTCCTCGTCGACGAGCGGTACGTCACCACATCGAGCTTTTCGAGTGTAAAACAGCATTTCCCAGATTACGAGGCTGACGAGTTCATCACTGTCTTTCCAAACGATGTGATCTACGAACTCGAAGACTTCTGGAGAAGGCAATAATCAGAATAACCGCCTTCCGGCCCGCTGACGAGGTATTACCAGCAATATACAGCGGCAATCTGGGGTGTTGACTCTGTGATTGACAAGATGGGTGATCGACAAGATCGCATAGCAGCACACCCACCTTACCAACATAATCCAAAGAACTCTTCTAAATTTGTTGGTAAGGCCCAACCCTGCTTTGAGAGTTATATTTTATATTGCTCGTGAGTGAGTGAAAGTATTCAGAAGTAGAGTGCAGCCCTCCGGGGTCACAAATATATGTGTAGGGCGAATCAATAACATTTCAAAGAGAGTCTCATAATCATGGATGTCAATATCAACCGTATTCCCAAGGAAATGGTACAGCTTGAGCAGTGGATTTGTTGGGATGAGAGAATCATTGATGGAGATGATCGAAAAATCCCGATCGATCCAATGACCGAAAGCCAAGCCAAGACTAACGACCCCTCGACGTGGGGGTCGTTCATGCAGGCCAACGGCACATACAAATCAGCGGATTTGGACGGAATCGGGTTCATATTCACCGAAGAAGACCCTTACGTCGGTATCGATCTTGACGATTGCCGAGATCCAGAGACGGGAGAGTGGGACGAATGGGCACTCGAGACAATGCAGGAGATTGGTGGGTGGATTGAGATAAGCACCTCGGGGACGGGAGCTCACATTATTGTCAAAGGCGAACTTCCCGGTAGCAAAAACCGGAAGGGCGATGTCGAAATGTACGAAACGACCCGATATTTCGCCATCACGGGCAACCTTGTTGATGAAAACGGCGAGCCGCTGGACGAAGACGATGAGACTCCAGAAATCAAAGAAGCTCAGGATGGGATAGATACAGTATATGATCGGTTCCTCGGTGGTGGAGACGAACCAAAAGAGGAGATCGATATCGAAATCGACTCCTCAGAGTGGGAACACACTGGCCTTGAGAGTGGTAAGGGTTCGTCAATTCGAGGCAGTCTTAGTGGGCCAAGTCTCGACGTACTCGACCCAGAAGTGGCAGAACTCGTCAAAAAGGCCAAAGGAGCACGGAACGGCTACAAATTCACCCAATTGTGGAGAGGCGATTGGCAGAGTGTCTATCCCGGTGAATCACAATCGGAAGCCGATCTCGGTTTCTGCGATATGCTGGCATTCTGGATGAGTGGCGATCCAGAGCGTATTGACCAAGTATTCAGAGCGTCGGGACTCATGCGACCCAAATGGGACGAAGATAGAGGCAATTCAACATACGGTGAACTAACGATCAGCAAAGCCCTCTCCAGAGTGAGTGGCTACTACGATTCCGAGTATTACGAATCACTCAGTGACGACTCAGAAAGCACCGATTCAGAAACCGAGAGTGAAACCCATACCGCAGAAGAACGTGTAACCGAGGACGGAAATGATGGTTCGGGAGCAGAAACTAGCCCTGCTCAGAACAATCCAGACAATTCCGACAACGACACCACTTCCAGTGTGAACACACCGCCCTCAAGACCCAATCAGAATGTAAAAAAAAGGCGTCGGAACCAAAGTCGTCGACAGCGACAAAAGCATCAGCGAAGAGCATCTGACCGTCCGAAACCAGACGACTCAGACAGAACTACACGAAATAGCCAATCAGATAAAGGCGACTCAGTAACCCCTGCGTCGGATAATAGTCGGTCAAGCAACCGCCGCCGTAAGAAAGGAGATCAAGCCGAACGTCGAGTCAAGACAGTCCCCGATCACGTCAAAGGGCGATTCAATCGGAAGAACTCACATCAGGTTGAGACAGACAGGCGTTCAACCTCAGATCCGGCATCAGATACAAACTCAGAACCGAATACAACGGAAAAATCGAATTCTCCAGTGTCGAGTGAATCGGCCGAAAATACGGAATCCAACTCATACGTTGAGTCCAGCCCCTCATCGGAAGAAGAAACAGACACACAGGACGAGCATCAGACCGTTACGGAATCAAGTATTCCTGATCTCGACGTTGACGACGACGATGTCGACTACGACATGAGCGTGGAGGAAGCAGACTCGATGTTTAATGAGGAGGAGTACATGGACTCGGATAACTCCGATACGGACGACACAGAAAATTCAGACGAGACGATCGACTTAACCGCTGATACCTCCTCAAGCAAATCCTCGTCAGACGATAGGCAATCAGACGAATCTGTAGACGTAGACGTAGACATAGACGTAGATAACGACAGCAAGCGAGCAAACGCAAGTAGCGGATCGACGTCTAAAGATAGCGGAAATGAGTCCAAAGAAGACGACGATAAAAATGAGCCAAAATACGTCTCAGAGCAGAAATTCACTGATCTTCAGGGCGAGGTCAAACAGTTAAACCAACTTCTGAGAAAATCCGTAGGGGAGCTCCAGGGCGATCTGATCTTGGAAAAAGATCAATTCGTCCAACTCATCAAGAAACAAGAGGAGATTGAGAGCAACATCCAGCGATTAGAAGATCGGTTTAACACAATCCATCAAATCCTCCTGCTGATGTGCTATACACAGCCTGAGCCGATATTCGAGAAAATCGAGGGCATCCTCCTGAGTCAAGAAGAAATCCCCGAAGACAACGTCTTCGAAGAGGACATCACCACACTGCTAATGGATCCCGACCTAGCCGATCAGCTTGTAATGGCAGGTGAAGACCCACACATCACAACTGGAGAGAATCCTAATCAACCCACCAAAGAAGACATCATACCGGGGACTGAAATCAATAAAAACGGACACAGAGAGGCGGAATTCACCGAAGCAAAAAGTGTGAAAAGCAACCCATCCGAGCTTGAACCAGTTGATGTAGTCGACGTCGACGCCGACACCAACGCTACGCATCCTCGATCAAAGACGGACGACGACGAAGATGGGGACGACGATTCTATCCTTTCAAGTCTATTCTGAACCACTCTTTCTGTAATACCTATACTTTGCTCGAATTCAATTTTGGGACAGCGTATACTTTGTCTCAGTGGAAGATCCAAAAACACGCTATGGGTATTTAAATAAAAAATTGGGACACACCTTACTTTGTACCAAAATTCTGAGTTGACAGCCGCGTTGTTTGTTGATTTTGGAACTTTCCGGCCAAAATCACCGACACTTTCATATTCCCCCCGGTTTTTGATAATCTTGTACGCATGACACAGTCGATTAAGCGTATCGCAATGGCAATGCTAGTCGTATCGTTCATCGTCGTTGGTGGCGGTATGGCTACGAGCACCGTCATGGCAGAAGATGACCCCTGTGAAGATCCAACCCGATCGGACGAGTGTGACGCCGGGATGGAAGGCTTCACTGACATGCTGGATAACCTGTTCGAGGTAGCCCACACCACGCTCCAGTATGCCGGCTTTATCACCGTCTTCATTGGAGCTACGCTGTGGTTCACTGCTCGCCGTTCTTCTGACCGCGCACAGACTGGTGTGTGGCTCCTGATCGGTGGTCTCGCAATGATCCTCTTCTACTTCGGCTTCACAGCCTTTGTGAGCCTCCTGAAGTGGGTCGCAGAAGGCGGAAGCTAAACAGGGAATCGCTGCCTATTGAAAACCATTTTTATACGAACCTCGCCTCCGAGAGCCATCAGTAATACGATTCGAGGATTTTAGCTGATTCTAGGCGGTAAGCCCCCTTCCTCAAGGAGCAACACAGGCCGGAGGCCGAGTAGCGCAGTAGGGAGGGGATACACCGTCCCCAGAAATCTCCGATTTCTGGTGGGCGAACGAATCGC